>ERZ827156.662-NODE-662-length-47936-cov-6.135879_pt1 | contig 47936 bp, 38 predicted proteins | sample MGYA00519919_ERZ827156 | MGnify/ENA primary metagenome ERZ827156 (study PRJEB31778, sample SAMEA3449269) | human gut metagenome | biome: human gut; feature: human-associated habitat; material: faeces | place: United Kingdom | collected 2010/2012 ... | reverse complement strand
TAACTGGATTATTTATAAAAATGCATAGATAAAAAAGTTAAAAGCGAAATCCCTGTTCTATGGCGGGAAAACTTGCAAAGAACGGCTGATTTTGGTATAATACGCCGGTATATATATAACAGGTCTGATGCTTTAAAATCAGTTCTGCTGACGTAAACAAAGATTGAAAAGAGAAGCTATGAAAAAAAGAAAAGGCTATAAACATTTATTGAATTATTGCGCGAACTTAATCATGATTCTTTTTGAGATGATGTGTTTTTCATACGTCTGGTTCGTTTACTATAATCCATTGATGACCAATAAATTTGGAGAACGTGGTCACTGGGGAGTTATCGGACTGTATGTTTTGCTGGCATTTTTCTTTACGCAGAGTCTGGGCGGATTTCATATTGGTTACCTTGAGGCTTCCGATATATTCAGTTCACATGCATTAGCAATCATCATGAGTGCAGTTGTGGAATATTTTATTGTCGTTCTGGCAGTGCGAAGCTATGTATCGGTGTATCCACTGGTGTGTATGTCAGTGATCGAGATCATATTCAGTATCATCTGGACGATGCTGGTAAGGAATTTATATCAGAAGCTTTATCCTCCAAGAAGAATGTTAGTCATCTATGGCAATTATCCGCCGGATGATCTGATCGCGAAGATTAATTCAAGAAAAGATAAGTATAATATCTGTATGTCCGTAAGCTACAAGATCGGATATGTGAAATTATATACGATGGCAAAGGAATACGAGGCCGTGGTCTTGTGTGATCTGCCTGCTGAGGCGAGAAACCAGATCATGAAGTACTGTTATCAGGAATCCATCCGTACTTATGTGACGCCTAAAATCTCAGATATTCTTCTTAGTGCGGCAGATGATATTCATCTGTTTGATTCACCGTTACTGCTGCTTCGCAATGAGGGACTTACGATCGATCAGAGATTCTTTAAAAGAATTGAGGATATAGTATTTTCCCTGATTGGGATCATCATTTCATCCCCAATCATGCTGATCATAGCAATATGTATCAAATTGTATGACGGGGGTCCGGTATTTTTCAAACAGCCGCGATACACCAGAGACAATGAAGTTTTTATGGTGTTAAAATTCCGCAGTATGTCAGTCCATGATGCAGACAGCAAGATCACCAAAAAAGATGATGCGAGGGTGACTCCGGTCGGAAAAGTGATCCGTGCAGCCCATGTGGACGAGCTTCCGCAGCTGTTTAATATTTTAAAGGGTGAAATGTCTCTGGTGGGACCAAGACCGGAGTGGAAGACGGTTGTAGATAAATATGTGGAAGTTGTTCCGGAGTTTGCACTGCGCACAAAGGTCAAAGCCGGACTGACTGGATATGCACAGGTATATGGAAAATACAGCACGACTCCTTATGATAAAGTGCGTCTGGATATTAAATATATCGAGAATTATTCACTCTGGCTGGATCTGAAACTGATCCTTCTGACAGTTAAGATCCTGTTTAAAAAGGATAAGACCGAAGGCGTAGATGAGTATCAAAGTAATGCATTGCGTAATGAAAGTGCAGACAAAGATAAGAAGCAGGTGTGAGATAGATGTATAATGAAGGAAAAGTCAGTATTATTGTTCCGGTTTACAATGCAGAGAACTTTTTGCACAGGACAGTGGACAGTATCCTGGCACAGACCTATGAAAACTGGGAGCTGCTGCTGGCAGACGACTGTTCGACCGATCAGAGCAGAGATATTATGAAAAGCTATACAGATGAGCGGATCCACTGCTTTTACTGTGAAAAAAATTCGGGACCTGCAGGTGCGAGAAATCTTGCACTTCGTCATGCATCGGGACAATATGTTGCCTTTTTGGATGCGGATGATTTCTGGCTGCCGCAAAAGTTAGAAAAGCAGATTTCATTTATGAAAAAAGGAAATTACCCGTTCAGCTTTACCAGCTATGAATTTGCGGATGCAAATGCCGTCCGCAGCGGAACAGTTGCACACGCGCCGGAGAGAGTCGGCTACAAAGAAATCTTAAGAAGTTCAACGATCGCACCGAGCACGGCAGTGTTAGACCGTAACCAGATCGATACGGCACTCATCTATATGCCCGAGAATGTCAGGCTGGAAGATGCAGCCACCTGGATGCAGATCATGAAAACGGGAGTTGTGGCATATGGTCTGGATGAAATCCTTACCATATACTGTCGTCATAAGGGAGCTTATTCTGGAAATAAATTAGATGCGGTGTGGGGAAAATGGAAATTATACCGTAACGTGGAGAAGTTTTCGTTCTTCAAAGCAGCATATTATGTGTGTGTGAATACCTGGGCAGCAGTTGTGAGGAGATTATAGGAGAGTGTGATGGGACAGAGTTTTTGGCAGAAACTGCAGCGTGTAAAGGCAAAAGACATTGGCAATATTTTCGTGTTTGCACTGGCATTGCCGGTTTCAGCGGTTTACAAAAAAAAGAGGAAAGACCTGTGGCTGATCTGTGACAATGAAAATGAAGCAAGAGATAATGGATACTGGCTTTTTAAATATATCAGAGAGCATCATAAAGAACAGGATGTCATGTATGCGATCAATAAAAAATCGCCTGATTATGCACGGGTAAAGGATTTAGGACCGGTAGTCCAATATGGAAGTTTCATGCACTGGGTCTATTATCTGACGGCTTCAAAGAATATCAGTTCACAAAAAGAAGGAAAGCCGAATGCGGCAGTTTGCTATTTACTTGAGGTATATGGTATACTAAAAAACAGACGTATCTTCCTGCAGCATGGAATTATAATGAACAACCTGGAATTCCTTCATTATAAAAATACAAAAATGCGTATGTTTATGTGCACTGCGGAGCGTGAATTTCAATATATAAAAGAAAAGTTTGGTTATCCGGACGGATGGATACAAAAAACAGGACTTTGCAGATTTGATAATCTGTTTGATACAAGTCAGGGAAAACGGCAGATCTTAGTAATGCCGACCTGGAGAAACTGGATCAGTATTCCAACAACAGAGTCCTATGCACAGGAAGATATTACAGAATTTACAGGTACGAAGTATTTTCAGTGCTGGAATGAATTCCTGTGTGACAAAGAGCTTGCAGCATTTTTAGAAAAAGAAAACATAAGACTTGTATTTTATCCGCATCGTGGAATGCAGAAATTTATTCAGAACTTCCAGGCACAATCAACTCATATTGTGATCGCAAAATGGCCGGAATATGATGTGCAGGAGCTGCTGAAAGAATCGAATCTTCTGGTTACAGATTATTCGAGTATTGCAATGGATTTTGCGTATTTGAGAAAACCGTTACTCTATTATCAGTTTGATTATGAGATGTTCCGGAAAGGACAGTATTCGGAAGGGTATTTCAGCTACAAAGAGGATGGTTTTGGAAAAGTTTGTGAAAAAGAACAGGATGTTGTTAGAGAAATAAAACAGATTACAGAGAATGGTATGACAATGTCAAATTTGTATCAACAGCGTGTGGATGAGTTCTTTAGCTACAGAGACAAGAATAATTGTGAAAGAAATTATAAGGCAATTTGTAAGCTGTAAACTGCATTAAAGGAGAACCGATGAAAAGATTTAAAAAGGACTTAATGAAATACAGAAAGTATATGGTATACTCTGCAAAAGCCGAGTTGAAAGCGGAGGTTGCCAATTCACATTTGGGATGGTTATGGTGGATCTTGGATCCATTGTTATTTATGCTGGTATATGCATTTGTGTCTTCAATCGTATTTAAAGCGAAAGAAGATTATTTTATGGCATTTATCTTCGTTGGTGTGACAACATGGGAATTCTTCAACAAGACTTTAAAACAGAGTGTAAAACTGGTTACATCGAATAGTCAGATCGTGACAAAAGTATATATCCCGAAGTTTGTATTTGTTATCTCAAAAATGGGAACAAATGCGATAAAAATGGCAATATCTTTTGCGCTGGTAATTGGAATGATGATTTTGTACCGCGTACCATTATCGGCAAAAATGTTTTGCTTTTTCCCGATTATGATCGTACTGTTTGTTGTAACATTTGGAATGAGCATGATACTGATGCATTTGGGAGTATTTGTTGAAGACCTGTCGAACGTTGTAAATGTGGGATTAAGATTAGTATTTTATCTGTCCGGTGTATTTTATTCGATTTCTAACCGAATCCCGGAACCATATCAGTCGATTCTGCTGAAAGTGAATCCGGTGGCATTGATCATGGAAGATTTACGAAGATCGGTATTATATGGGAAACTGCCACATTATTTCAGTCTTGGATTGTGGTTTATTTTAGGAATTGTATTGTCAGTGATAGGAATCAAGACAGTTTATAAATATGAAAACAGCTATGTAAAGGTGATCTGATGGAAGAATATGCAATTGAAGTAAAAGATTTAAAAGTAAGATACCGGTGTTTAAATAAAATTTCAATTAAAAAGAGTCTGTTTCACATGAAAAAGAGTAATACGGAGGTATTTGAGGCATTACATGGCGTATCTTTCAATGTGAAACCGGGAGAAATTGTAGGGATCATAGGAAAGAACGGAAGTGGAAAATCTACGATGCTCCGGGCAATCGGAGGTATCTTTTCCGCAGATGAGGGATACATCGATCTCCATGGACATTCCATATCACTATTGTCGATCGGTGTTGGATTTCAGAAAAAACTGACAGGACGGGAAAATATCCTGTTGTCCGGGATGGTGTTGGGATTTGAGGAAGATTATATTAGGGAACGTATGGATGAAATTATTGAGTTTTCCGAACTTGGAGATTTTATAGACAGACCGGTAAAAACGTATTCGAGCGGTATGTATTCGAAACTTGCATTTGCAATCACGGCGATACTTGAGACTGAGATCATGCTGATCGATGAGGTGTTAAGTGTCGGTGATGCAAAGTTTAAGAAGAAAAGTTTTAGAAAGATGAAATCTTTGATTTCAGACGAAAATCGAACGGTATTGATCGTTTCCCATAGTATTGAGACATTACAGAAACTTTGTACGCGTGTGCTCTGGCTTCATGACGGAAATCTGAAAATGGACGGAGATCCGAAAGAAGTATTGGCAGCTTACGATGAATTTATGAGTGAATGATACTGGAAAAATAGAAAAACTCTGAACTGGGGAAAAAGATGGACGAAAAAAAACGTGAAACAAGTCGTATTGTTTTTTGGGATAATTTAAAATTTTCGTTAATATTGCTGGTTGTTGTAGGACATTTTGCAGAGCAGTATATAAAATCAGGTCTGTTTAAGAGCATATTTATTTTTATATATACATTTCATATGCCGCTATTTATATATATATCAGGAATGTTTCATAAAAATGAAAAAATAATAGAAAGAGTATATGGGTTCATTGCTATTGGATTTTTGATGAAAATTATTCTTTTTATTGAAGAATGTTGGATTGAAAGTGAAGTATTGGAGTTTGATTTTTGGGCAGAGGATGCTATTCCATGGTATATGTTTGCAATGGCTGCATTCATTATTCTGACATATCTGTTGAAAAATATAGATTATAGAGCAGTGTTATTAATGGCGGTTTTATTAGCATGTTTTGCTGGATATGATAAGCAAATAGGAGATTTCTTAATCTTGTCAAGGATACTGGTGTTTTTCCCATTTTATTACATGGGTTATTTGATGAAAAATATTAATATGCAATCTTATATTGAGGGAAGAAATAGATATATTATAGGTATTGTAATTATAGTTGGCTGGATAATTTGTTGTGTGTTTATGCGTGATAAAGTATATCTTTTACGTCCGATGTTTACAGGAAGAAATTCATTTCCAGAAAGGTATGCAATGAATGGATGTATTGTAAGATTGTTATGTTATATTATTTCTACAATAGTTGGAATAGGTTGGTTAAGTATTATTCCTTCGAAAAGAGTACCGTTAATTTCGAAGTTTGGGCAAAGAACAATACAGGTTTATTTTTGGCATTTTCCAATGTTATTGTTTTTGATAAAATTTGATATTCTAGACATGTGTAATTCGAGATTTGGAAAAATTTTTTATATGTTAATAGCAATAGTTATAACAATTTTATTTTCATTTAACATTTTTAAATTTCCAGTGTGCTTTCTAGAAGCGAAAACAGATAGAAGAAACAAAGGACAGTCTGGTTTGACATTTAAATGGCTGCGTGGTAGAATGATAAGGCTTTTGAAATAAATTTGAGAGGTACAGGCTAAATGGATTTGAAACAGATTCAGGAAGCTGAGTTACAATTGTTGCAGGAGTTTGCAGCATGTTGTGATAAACATCAGTTACGGTATTATCTGGCAGGGGGAACGCTTCTTGGTGCAGTTCGCCATAAGGGATTTATTCCATGGGATGATGATATTGATGTGATTATGCCGCGTCCTGATTACGAACGTTTTCTGGAGATTGCCCACAGCGGAGAAATTGATGGCTGTCAGGTAATGGACGATTATCATGATATGCCTGTGAATACACCATTTGCAAAGTTAGAAAAACCAGATATCAAGGTTTCATATAAATTAAAACGGGAACAGCAGAATCTTTGGATGGATATTTTTCCGATGGATGGAATGCCTTCGGATGACCGTGAACTTGACCGGCATTTAAAAGAACTCAAACATTTAGATTACTGTCTGTGGCAGGCTCAGAGTGCGGAACAAAAGATTGGCAATCCAATAAAGCGGATTGCAAAAGGAGTACTCTTTTTTTGGTATCGGCGAAAAGGCAGCCTGTACTATGCAAAGAGAATGACTGCATGTGCCAAGAAATATCCATATGAAGAGTGTGAATATGTTGGCTGCAGTGTAGGAAAGTATGGAAAAAAAGAACGAATCAGAAAATCGGATTTTGAGGAGCGCTGTCTGATGCAGTTTGAAGGACAGCAGTTTTATGTTTCCAAAGGATATGATATATATTTAAAAAATTTATATGGGGATTATATGACCATTCCCAAAGAAGAACAGAGACATATTCATTTAGAAGAGCAGGAGGAGCAAAGATGAATGTTGCATTACTTACAGCAGGCGGTATAGGAACACGCATGCACAATGAGATCCCAAAACAGTTTATTAACATTGACGATAAGCCTTTGATCGTTTACACAATGGAAAAATTCCAGTCACATCCAAGTATCGATTATATCTGTGTCGTATGTCTGGATGGATGGCATGAGATTTTAAAAGCATATGCGAAACAGTTTGGTATTACAAAACTGAAATGGGTAGTTTCCGGTGGAAAAAATGGACAGGAATCCATCCATAATGGACTGATGGCGATTGCCCAGGAGTGCAGTGACGATGATTATGTTATGGTACATGATGGAAATCGTGCGCTGGTATCCCATGATATTATTTCTGATTCCATCCGTATCTGCAAAGAAAAAGGATCAGCAGTTGCTGCAATCCCTTGTACAGAAGCAATTTTCCGTTGCGAGGATGCAGAAAATACCTGTGCAAATATTTCCATTCCAAGAGAAGATGTTGTAAGAACACAGACACCTCATACTTACCCGATCGGTAAGCTTTTATGGGCACATGAAGAGGCTGCCAGGAGAGGAATCACGAATACAGCAGCATCCTGTGTACTGATGCAGGAACTTGGAGAGACCGTTTATTTCTCATCAGGTTCAGAAAAGAACTTAAAGATTACCACGGTTGATGATATGCAGATCTTTAAGGCTTTGCTTCATGTAGAAGGGTAATAGGTGAAACGGATGTTATTGGATAATGCAGAGTATTTAGAACAGTTGAAAGATGTTGTGGAAAATTCGGGCCTGAACTGGAAGTGCCTGGATAAAAAATCCGTAATGGTTACAGGCGCGGCAGGAATGCTGGGTTCTGGTATGGTTGATCTGCTTATTTATTTAAATGAGCATACGGATCTGACTGTAAATATTTATGCTTTGGGAAGAACAGAGAGCAAACTCAAACAGCGCTTTTTGGCATTTGCTGATAAGCCGTACTTTCATATCATAACGATGGATATCAGCACCGAAATGCATATGGAAGAGGATGTAGATTACATTATCCATGCCGCAAGCAATGCAGATCCTGCAATGATGGCAAAATATCCGGTAGATACATTACTTGCAAATGTGGTAGGTATCAATAATTTATTAGATCTTGCAAAACGAAAAAATGTGCAGAGAGTATTGTATGTTTCATCGGGCGAGATGTATGGACAGCCGGATGATACATTGAAGAATGGATTTTATGAGGGATACTGTGGAGTAGTTGATTATGCAAATCCGAGATCCTGTTATCCGTCCGGAAAACGTGCGGCGGAAGTATTATGTCAGAGTTATATCAGTCAGTATGATCTGGATGTAGTCATTGTGCGTCCATGCCATTGCTATGGTCCGACAATGACAGCGACAGACAGCAGGGCAGTATCACAGTTTTTCCGGAAAGTACTAAGTGATGAGGATATTGTATTAAAGAGTGATGGAACCTTAGAGCGTTCTCATTGTTATGTTACAGATGCAGTAATGGCAATGTATTATGTTCTGCTGAAAGGAGAAAACGGTGGTGCATACAATATTGCTGATCAGGCATCTCAGGCAGACATCAAAACACTTGCTTCGCTGATTGCAGGTGCAAAGAATAAAAAAGTCGTATTTGATCTGCCGGATGAACAGGAAAAGAAAGGATTTTCTAAGGTTGTTAAGGCAGTATTAGACGGACAGAAGTTAGAACACCTTGGATGGAAACCGCAGGTACATTTAGAAGAGGGTGTGGAATGCACACTCCGCATTTTAGAGAATATATAGAGGGATACACAGATGGGAGAAGCAACCAGAAGCCTTTCTGAGGGTAAGTTTTTTCTTAATATATCAAAAAAGATAAAAAAGGCAAACAAGCAGTTTTGGAAATATGTTGACCGTGCACTTGCAAATGCATACAATAAAATCAAGTTTGGGAATCTTCCGATTGACAATCATAAGATATTGATGCTTACTTCAAGGGGAACTTATAATTGTCATCCGAGAGCGATCGCAGACGAGATTATACGCCAAAACCTTCCATACGAGATTGTATGGGTGGTACGAAAAGAAAATATTGATAATCATGAATGGTATCCAGAAAATTTAAAACTTGTGCAGCGTGGCTCTTATGAATTTTATGAGGAAGCTGCCACGTCAAAAGTGTGGATCGATAATTCCGTTACATTCTCTTATCTTTTTGCAAAGAAGAGAAAAGAGCAGGTTTTATTTGAAACATGGCATGGAAGTTTTGGATTAAAGAAATTTGACGCTTCTGTCAACAATAATAAGTACTGGGTAAAAAAAGCATATCAGGAAGGAAAACAGACTGATTACTGTCTGACAAACTGCAAGTTTGAAGAAAATTTATTTAAGGATACGTTCTGGGAGAACACAGAGATGCTTCCATATGGACATCCGAGAAATGATATCTTATTTACAGCAGATACAGAGGAAACAAAGAAGCTGGTTGCATCAATCAGAAAGAAGTATCATCTCAAGGATGATATGCACGTTCTTTTATATGCTCCAACTTACCGCGATGTACAGAATGCAGGCCTTTACGATCTGGATTATGATGCGGTAGTGGAGGCATTGGAGGAGAGATTTGGTGGCAAATGGGTTATCATGGTGCGCTATCATTTTCTTGACCGCAAGTTGGCAAATCTGGATATGACAAATCCAAATATCCGTAATGCGACAGATTATCCGGATATTCAGGATCTGATGTTGATTGCAGATGTTGGAGTGACAGATTATTCCAGTTGGATTTACGATTACTTTTTCACGAAGAAAAAAGTAATGCTTTATGTCCCAGATATTGAAGAATATGAAGCAAAAGACCGTGAATTTTTATTTCCAATCGAGACAACACCATTCCCAATCGCAAAAACAAATGAAGAATTATGTGAAAACATCAAAAAATTTGATGAAGAAAAATATCAGCAGGGCTATCAGAAATTCTATGATAAGATGGAATGTTACGAAGATGGACATGCCGCAGAGCGTGTGGTAGAGAAACTGAAAGAAATTATGCAATAGTGGCAGGGATGGAGAAGATGAAATGGAAAAACACCGGCGCAATATAACAGTATATATTGTAATCTTTTTAACAGGATTAATATTTTCTGCGTCGGTTGCCACTATGTGCATATCTGAAAAATTCAATTTAAATAAGTTTTATGATGTAGGCGACATTTGTGAGGTACTATATTCAAATTTACTTGTTTCTGGTACCGACTGGGTTTACGATGCTAATGAGTGGCGGAGTGAAATCAGCAGTGAAAATGCCGCCTTTTCGTTTGGTTTAATGCAGCCTGATTGTGAGTGGAAATATATGAAAGTACAATTGGGCAATATGAATGTGCCAGAAGTAAAATGGCATTTTTATTTTTATAACAGTGCGTATGAAGTAACCGGGGAGCAAGAGGTGATCCTTACAGACGGGGAAAATTTATATGAACTGGATGCAGGAAAATTTAGTTTTGTAAATATTACTGCAGAGGGGCAGACTGGAACAAAGTTTTGTCTTGAACGGGTTAATTTTTATGAAAATGAACCTGTATTTGAGATGGGAAAATATATTGCCTATATGATGCTGTTTCTTGGTATTTATTTCATTGTGGTTTTTCTTTTGTGGAAAATGTTTTGGAAAAAAATATCAGGGATCAATGTGTATGCTCCGGTTTGTCTGTTAGAAGACTGTTATATAGAAATTGGAAAAGTTCTTCATAAAATTATGCCGTTTACTTTTTCAATGCCGGAAAACATATTAAGCAGGATCAGAACGATACTGTGGCTTTGTATGTTTATTTTTATGACAGTGATAGACGACACTTCAAATTATAAAAAAGTGGGTTATAATTATCTTTTGATTGTATGTTCTTTCATATTGTTACTGCTGGCGGCATTTATGATGAAAAAACCGTTAAGGCGTCTGTATTGGAAAAATAAAATGGTGTTATGCTGGTTTATCCTGTGGATTATGGCATCTGTTTCTGATCTTTTTGTCTATAAAGATTTTCATTATACCGGATACATAATGATCTTTGTAATAGGATTTTTTGCATTTGTGTGGGGAAATATGAAACACAGGACACAGGTGATTTGGGAGATGATCAATGCCATACGGCTCAGTTTTCTGCCGGCATGTGTTTTTTGTGTATTATTCCGACCGTTGATAGCTGGAATACGTTATTCAGGAATCAATAATAATCCAATCCCGTTTGCGATATACCTGAATATGGTTATCATAAGTTTTTGTGCATCACTGTTAAAACGACAAAAAATAAAAGTAAAATATTATATTTGGAAAGAAATAGTGGATATAGCCGCTATATTGGCTGCTTTATATATGGAGTGGAGAACCCAGTCTACATTTTCCATTATCTTACTGCCACTGATTTTACTTGCTTTTTTTGTAAAAAGCATACATTTCGATATACGGTTTAAAAATAGAAAATTCGCCGGATGTCTGCTGTTAATAGTTCTATTGGCATTTCCGGTATTTTTAAGTGCGGACTGGTCGCTTAGAAATGTGGCTGTAAAATATGGAACGCAGATAATTTTTGATAATGACCTGTTTAAGGATGTTGCGCAAAATTATTATCTGCCAGGAACACAGGTGGTATATGCCTCTGGCACAGAGAAAAGTCGAATTGCGGAAAAATTGGGTTCTTCAAAAAATCTGGATCAGTTAACCAGTGGAAGGACACAGTATTATAAAGTGTATCTTAGAAATATGAATCTATTGGGACATTCCGGTTCGGCATATTTTTATGGTGCAAAACATCAGGCACATAATGCACTTATTATGATCGCATACAGATATGGTGTGTTTGTTGTGATCCCATATTTTATGTTAATGGTTTATTTTTTTACTTCGGCGGTTAAAGCGTTATGGAAGAACCAGGAAAAGATAGCACTTTGGTTTTTATTTGTCATATCATGGAGTGTTGGAATCATGATGATGTGTGATAATATTGAGCAGCCGTTCCGATGGATCTGCTGGGTTGTATATTTTGTTGGTATGGGATATTTTTTCTCGGAACGAAGCATTGATAATGAGGTGGAGTGAGAAAATAATGCGAAATATAGGAAAAATTTTGATCACACTCTGGGTATGTGCGATGCTTGGACTGGTAACGGGAATGTTTTTTTCTTCGAGGATACAGTTTGCAGGAAGTGGAATAAAGTATGATCTTGGAGACGATTTTTATCAGGTCGGGGAAATATTTGAATTTTCGGATAGTCAGGTGGCGGGAGCAAAGGATATTACAAAACAGGGAAGGATACGGTGGACATTTAGAAACCCTTTTTATGGAAAAACAAGTTCGTATCTGTTGTTTTTTATTGAGGGACAGGCGGTAAATGGACATGCAGTGACGGTGCGTATTCAGGATGTGAATAAAGAGGATATCACACAAATTGTACAGACTGCAGGGGAAGGATGGAACATAGCGCCTTTTTCTGTACAGGAGGCAAAGCGTTTCCGTATTGTACTGGATATAGGGGATGACTGCGGCGTTGCGATCACGGCTGTGAAAGTGTTGGAAAGAAAGCCGGTAGGATATGAAATGCTTATGATTGCGGCATCGATTAGTTTTTGTATTTATGTGGTGGGATATGCATTATACAGCAGTTGGAAGAAAAAACATAATCTAGAATCCGTGGGACAATTATGGATTGAACTATTACAGAAAGTTTATGTGAGACTCGGAGAATGTGGTATGGGATGGAAGAGGAGTCTTGGACAGTTCTGGTCGGGAGTGCTGCGGCAGATTTTATGGATTTTCTTGTTCTGGTGCTGTTTTATAACGGAAATAAATGGAAGTTATTTGAAAATAGAGGCTCACAGAAATCTTCTGGTTGCTGGAAGTTTATTGCTGATATTGATTGGAATGTTGTATGCTGAAAAAGAAATCAGGTTGTGCCCATGGGACAATATATTGTCAAAGTGTTATTTTGCATTTGCGGTATGTCTCACATTATCTGATTTTATGATCCATAAGAAAGCTGGGGGAGAGGGAATGGTTCTGTTGTTTATCATTCCGTTTGTAATCTTTATGTGGCAGAATATGGAAAAACCAGCAAAATTATTTTATGATATCCTGATTGTAGGTGTCGTGATCATTGTAATAATAATTTTGGATCGAATTATGTTTGGAATGCAAACAAACGGTGCTGCGGCACTTTTCTGGTCTGATCTTGCAACAAATGCGGACAGAAAAAGAGTTTTAAAACAATTTATCTGGACAATGAGTCCGTGGGGACATAATGGGACATTTACCTGTTTTGGTGAAAAGCAGGCGATATACAGTGGAGCACTTGGAGTGTTGTACCGTTATGGGGTGTTTGCGTTTATTCCATATATGGTAATGATCGTATGCTACTTTGTGAAACTGGTTCAGAGTATATCGAAGAAGTGGTATATTGCTTTATGCGGTGTGGTTTTACTGGCAGTTTCCTGTGTGACAGATTTTGAACTTGTATTCGGAAACTGGTACTGGATTTTGTTTTATTTGTGTATGGGATATTTTTTTTCTAACAGATCGGGGGAAAAATAAAAATGCGTCTTTTGGTAGTGGAAGATGAAAAGGATTTAAATCATATTATAGCGAAAACATTGCGGGATGCCGGGTATGTGGTAGAAACCTGCTATGATGGGAAAACAGCGTTGGATTATCTGCTGTCGGATGAGGTTTATGATGGTGTTTTGTTAGATGTCATGATACCTGAGATCGATGGCTTTCGTGTGCTGGAAAAAGTTAGAAGAGCCGGAATCGAGACACCGGCTCTTTTTTTAACGGCCAAAGATGATACGGATGATATTGTTACGGGGTTAGATATCGGGGCAGATGATTACATAGTGAAGCCATTTTCATTTAAAGAATTGTTGGCAAGAGTAAGGGTAATGACACGGAGAAAACCGGAAATTCAGGAGAACGTATACCGTTGTATGGATCTGAGGGTTAATTATAATACACATGAAGTAAAAAGAGGAAACAGTCTGATCAATCTGTCACCGAAAGAATTTCAAGTATTATTATTTTTAGTAAGAAATAAAAATATTGTGGTTACAAGAGAACAGATTGCGGAAAATGTATGGGATATTGATGCAGGAGGAAATTCAAATGTGATTGATGTATATATCCGATATCTGCGCAGAAAGATTGATGATGATTTTGAATATAAAATGATACAGACTGTGAGAGGGGCTGGGTATATATTAAAATGCGAAGATTAAAACAAATTTCGATTAAAAGATATATTATTATTGGAATTATGCTCAGTATGCTTCTGATTATGCTTCTGATGCTTGCACTTGTAAATAGACTGGCTGAGGGTGCAATTGAGGAAGACGTACAGGTTTTTTTGATAAATGAAATGGTTGATGCATCCAGAAATTTTTCTTTCAAAGATGGAAAATTCAAGAAAGGTGAAAAATACAAAGAAGATGTCGATGATGATGAGTATTTACTGATTTTAAATAAAGATGGAGAAGTACTCTATGGACAATATCCTGAAAATTTAAATCCGCATGTTAAAATTAACAGAGGACGCCTTGTTACAGTAAAGGGAAAGCAGAAAATATACTATATGTACGACAGGACAAGCAGGCGGTTGTCAAAAGAGTATGGAGATAAAATATATACAAGAATTGTTGTAAATAAGCAAAATATTCGAAGTGAATATTTAAAAATAAAATACGAAGGTTATTTGATGGCAGCAATCATGTTGTTTCTTGTATTATTGTATTCCTTGTATATGGCAAAAAAGATTACAGCACCACTGGAACAGATGTGTCGTGTTGCAGAGAATGTGGGAACAGATGATAATTTGTCTGCGAGAGTTGATTATGATGGAAGGTTTGAAGAAATCCGTGTGTTATCTGAGGCAAATAACCGCATGTTAGCGCGTATAGAGCATATGTTTCAGGTACAGCGCCAGTTTAATTCTGATGTTGCACATGAATTACGTACACCGGTTGCTGTTGTTTTGGCACAATGTGAGTATATCAGTGAAAAAAAGCCGAGTTTGGAAGATTATCAGGAATTTGCAGAAGTGATTGAAAGGCAGACAAGAAAAACGAATGAAATCATTGAAAAGCTGCTTAATTTAAGCAGGATGGAACAGGGGAGAATTAAAGTCCAGTATGAGATGGTTAATTTACAGGATCTGCTACAGGTAATATGTGAGGATGAGCAGGAAAAATCTGGAGAAAATCTGAATATCAGCTTTAAACTTGAACCGATAGAAGCATATATAGATATCCAGCTTATGACGATCCTTGTGCACAATCTGATTGATAATGCCGTGAAATACAGTGGCAATGATGTAAAAATTGAAGTAGGGACAAGACAGGTAGAAAATAAAATCAGATTATGGGTCATGGATCATGGCTGCGGTATCAGTAAAATAGATCAAAAAAATATTTTCCAGCCATTTTACAGGTCGGAAAAATCAAGAAACTCAAAGGGAATCGGCTTAGGACTTTCCCTTGTGCAAAGGATTGCAGAATTGCATGGAGGAAGGATACAGGTAGAGAGCGAGCTGGGGAAAGGAAGCACATTTACACTGATATTACCGGTAAAAAAGGAAGTTTAATGGAATTTTAATGTTTCTATAATAGAATAAGACGCGTGATTAAAAAAATTATCATAGAGGTATACGACAGATATGACACATTTAGACGCGTTAGAAGCAGAGGCGATTTATATTATGCGTGAGGTAGCAGCAGAATGTGAAAAGCCGGTAATGCTATATTCTATAGGAAAAGATTCATCTGTTATGCTGCATCTTGCAATGAAAGCATTTTATCCGGAAAAGCCGCCGTTTCCGTTTCTTCATGTCAATACAACATGGAAATTCAGGGAAATGATAGAGTTTCGGGATAAAACGGCCAGAGAACTTGGAATTGAGATGTTAGAGTACATCAATGAAGATGGAGTACGACAGGGAATCAATCCGTTTGATCATGGATCAGCATATACGGACATTATGAAAACGCAGGCGCTAAAGCAGGCGTTGGACAAGTATGAATTTACGGCCGCCTTTGGAGGAGGCAGACGTGATGAAGAAAAATCAAGGGCAAAGGAAAGAATTTTTTCATTTCGAAATGAACAACATGCCTGGGATCCGAAAAACCAGAGACCGGAAATGTGGAAACTTTTTAATACCCGTATCAATAAGGGGGAAAGTATCCGTGTTTTTCCGTTGTCTAACTGGACGGAAAAGGATATCTGGCAATATATAAAACAGGAAAATATTCCGATTGTATCACTTTATTTTGCGAAGGAACGACCTGTAGTCAGGCGTAACGGACAGCTTATTATGGTGGATGATGACCGTATGAAACTGTTGCCGGGAGAAAAAATAGAGCAGAAAATGGTGAGATTTCGAACATTGGGATGCTATCCGTTAACAGGAGCAATGGAATCATCGGCTGGGACGCTGGATGCAATTATTGAAGAAACACTTGCATCTGTTGAATCAGAACGTACAAGCAGAATCATTGATTCCGATGGCGGAGCAGCCAGCATGGAAAAGCGAAAACGAGAGGGATATTTTTAAGATGAAAAATGATTTGCTGAAATTTATAACATGCGGAAGCGTAGATGATGGAAAGTCGACTTTGATAGGGCATATGTTGTATGATGCAAAGTTGATCTTCGCAGATCAGGAAAAGGCACTGGAGCTGGATTCGAAAGTAGGATCCAGGGGAGGAAAAATAGATTATTCACTTTTGCTGGACGGACTGATGGCAGAACGTGAACAGGGAATAACGATTGATGTAGCATATCGTTATTTTACGACGGAAAACAGAAGTTTTATTGTGGCAGATACACCCGGTCATGAAGAATATACCCGTAATATGGCAGTAGGGGCATCATTTGCATCACTGGCAGTTATTCTGGTTGATGCCAGTCAGGGTGTGCTTTTACAGACAAAACGTCATGCCAGGATATGCGCTCTTATGGGAATACGTCATTTTGTATTTGCAGTGAACAAAATGGATCTGGTGAACTATGATCAGATGCGCCTTGCTAAAATAGAAAAAGCAATACAGGTTTTGATGGCAGAATTTCAATATAAAACAATGAAAATTATTCCGGTATCTGCAACAGAGGGTGACAACATCACAAAAAAATCGGAGCAGATGTTGTGGTATACCGGTCCAACGCTGCTTGCTTATCTGGAAGAGGTTGATGTATCAGAACCCCAGGAAAAGCAGGCCTTTCTTATGCCGGTTCAAAGGGTATGCCGCCCTGATTCTGATTTTCGGGGGTTTCAGGGACAGGTTGAATCGGGAGAAGCTACAATAGGGGATATCATATCTGTACGGCCGAGTGGAGAAAAAGCCAGAATCATTCAATTGTTCTGTGGTGACAGGAAAACAGAAAAAATTATAAAAGGTCAGGCGGTTACGATCCAATTGGATACGGAGATAGATATATCGCGCGGATGTGTTTTGGAAAAAGATGCAGAGCTTGAAATTGGTTCTATGTTTGCAGCAAAGATTCTGTGGATGGATGATAATGCTCTGGTAGCTGGCCGTAATTTTATTCTTAAACTGGGGACGCAGATGGTTCCGGCAACCGTTATGAACATCAAATATAAAGTTGATGTAAATACGGGAGAGGAGGTATTTGCGGATACTATTTATAAAAATGAGATTGCATTTTGTGAGATATCGACAGGAAGTAAAATTGTATTTGATAAATTTGAAAATAGCCGTGAACTGGGCTCACTTATATTAATTGACAGGATCAGTAATATGACCTCGGCATGTGGGGTTGTGGTACATGCGTTAAAGAGAGAGGCAAATCTGACCTGGCATAATATGGATATTACAAAAGAACTGAGGGAAAACCAGTTAGGACAACAGGCAGTTACAGTCTGGTTTACAGGGTTGTCTGGTTCCGGCAAATCTACATTGGCGAATGCATTGGAAAAACGTCTTTTTGCAATGGGCAGACATACAATGCTTTTAGATGGGGATAATGTCCGGATGGGACTTAATAAAAATCTTGGTTTTGAAGAAAAAGACAGAATCGAAAATATCCGTCGTGTTGCAGAGGTAGCAAAGCTGATGAATGATGCTGGTCTGATCGTTATGACAGCTTTTATTGCTCCATACAGACAAGATCGGAGAAATGCCAGAGAAATAATCGGAGACAGATATATTGAAGTATATGTGAGTACGTCATTAGAGGAATGTGAAAGAAGAGATGTAAAGGGGCTGTATCGAAAAGCAAGAAATGGTGAAATTGCTAATTTTACAGGTGTTTCCAGTCCTTATGAAAAGCCTGAATATGCAGATGTTACAGTAGATACCAGTCAATATAGTGTAGATGAGAGTGTTGAAATGATATTAAAGGCAATGAAACCATACCTGCAGTCACGGAGGAATGAAAGATAAAATGAGTATTGTATATATCAGTGTCGGAATGCAAAAAACAGGAACAACTGCACTGCAGAGTTTTATGCGGGAAAATGAGAAAGCGCTTGAAAATCAGGGATGCTGCTATCCGTTACTGAAACTTGGAATAGCGTCAAAATATAATGATAGAAATGCACATTTTCTTGTTTATCGGGCTTCTGAGATAGAAGAGAAAAGTGACCGGGAAGATGAGGAACGAAGAGTAAGAGAAAAAGCATTTACAGATTTGGGTGATCTGGCAAAAACATATCCGAAGATTATATTATCGGATGAATTGATATGGCACAGATATTTAGATGTAAAAGATTTTTGGAAAAATGCGGTAAATGATTTCAAAAAGATTCAATGTGATGTAAAAGTGATTGTTTATTTAAGACGACAGGATTTGTTTATACAGTCATTGTGGAATCAGAGTGTAAAGGCAATGCCGAGAATAGAAAAAACTTTTGAGGAATGCATCCGGACAAATCAGTTCAAATACTATCCATTGGATTATTATAAAAATCTCTGTAAAATCGCAGAAGCTGTTGGCAGGGAAAATATAATTGTACGGGTATATGAAAAGGGACAGTTTGAAGGGGAAGAACATACGATATATTCGGATTTCCTAAAAAGCATAGATGTCAAAATGACGGACGAATTTACAAAAGAGAATGTGATACCAAATGACAGCATGGATGGAAATTTCATTGAATTAAAGCGGATTATGAATCAGATACCGGATTATAAGCTGACAAATGATTTTATGAGAAATCCAATGTGTGAGGCCAGTGTTTTTTGCAAAGATGCAGATAAATTAGAAAAAATGAGTATGTTTTCTTATACACAGCAGTTAGAGTATCTAAAACAGTTTCAAGAGAGTAATGAGAAAGTCGCGAAAGAATTTTTAAACAGAGCAGATGGAATCCTTTTTTATGATCTGGTAGTTGAGCAAAAACAGTGGAAATTAGAACCGGAAAAAATGTATCGGGATTTACTTGTTCTGATGTGTGAAGAATTTTGCGAACAGGAAAAAAAGATTACGGAACTGCGGGAGGAAATGCAGGTATTAAAAGAAGAAGTCAGAAAATTGAAAAATAGTCTGTTTTTCCGTGGATATAGAAAATTGCGCAGGCTGGTCATAAAAGATTAATTATGAGAGATACAGGACGATTTGCTATTTCTATGTTAAAAACGGGTATTATTGGATTTGGTGGAGGAAATGCGCTGATACCGTTGATCGAACAGGAGGCAGTAAAAAAAGAAAAATTTCTGACAGAAGAAGAGTTTGAAAGAAAGGTTGTTATTGCGAGTATAACGCCGGGAGCACTTCCGATAGAATTAGCAGGCGGAATTGGTAAACAGTTAAGCGGTGTGAAAGGAATGCTTATTGGTGCATCTGCAATCGCTTTTCCGGGAACCGTTGTTATGCTTATCATGTTGATGGTTACATTGCTGGCAAGTCAGAGTGTGATACATCAGATTGAATTTTTATTTGTAGGGATTACGGGTTATATTTTATGTCTGTTATCCGGTTACATAAAAGAAACGATGCAAAAAGTACATGGAAGAAACCGGTATATACATATTCTGGTTATGTGCATTATTTTTTTGATGTCGGGTATGAAAAATGTCTATAGAATGCTGGGGATACAGGGAAAACCTCCTGTGTCCCTTTCTACAAGCCAGATATTTGCATTGTTTTTCCTTTTTATGATGTGTACAGGAAAGAAAAAAACAAAAGTAAAAATGGAAGATGTAATAGCCATGCTGAAAAATATAAAATGGAAATCAGTTGTAAAGGGATTTCTGTTTTTTATCATTGTTACTATGCCGGCTGTTTTTGTGACAAGCGAGAGTATTCCATTTGTGGGAAAAGGAATTTTGTCATCATTGATGTCATTTGGTGGAGGGGATGCATATCTGACTGTAGCAGACGGACTGTTTATAGATGGAACATTGATATCTGAAGATTTATTTTACGGATATCTTGTACCAATTGTAAATGTACTTCCCGGATCTATTTTGTGTAAGGTATTAAGTGGAATTGGGTATATGATCGGTTATCACACTTCTCAAAATATTCTGGCAGGATGTGTAGTTGCAATAGCCGGTTTTTTCTGTGCAATTTTTTCATCATGCGGTATTTTTGGGATTGTAGAACATGTTTATGAGATATTTGATGAGCTACCGGTATTTTGCAGAATAAAAAGATGGGTACGTACGGTTGTATCCGGATTAATATTTTCTGTTATCAGTTCATTGGTTTATCAGAATGTCAGATTGCAACAAAATTATGGTTATAAGTGTTTGATAATTATTATGCTGGGAATATTTATAATAGATATATTGATGCAGAAGGTAGGTGTCAAAAATAAAAAAATAGTAATGATATCAATCAGCCTGTCATTTTTTCTGTGCAATGTTTTATATATGTGATGCCGGTAGAAACATTGACAAAAAATAGGGAAAGTGATATTTTTTTTCTATAAAAAAGAAAGGGGAGCTTAACAACATGAAGATAAAAAAGTTGATGGCAATCGGTCTTAGTGCATTGATGGTTACTGCTTCGGCTGCACCGCAGACTGCTTTTGCAGAAACATTGGAGGAAGTAACAGAAGTGTCGGAGACGCCGGAGGCAGTAACCGCGGCAGAAACGGAGACATCTGAGACAGAGACCGCAGGGACCGAAACGGAAGAGGTGGAAACAGAAACATCTGAGACAGAAGAATCAGAAACAGATGAAACAGAAACATTTGGAACAGAGAAATTAGAAGTAGATGAAATAGAAACATCTGAGACAGAAACCACAGAAGTGGCAACTGAGACAGAGATAGACGAAACAGAGGATACAGAGATTGTGACATATGGTGCAGGCGGACTGAGTGTCAATGTTGTAAGCGATTATGGTGCGGATGGAACGGATAAGAAAGCAGATACGACTGCATTCCAGAATGCGTTAAATGCAGTAAGAGATGCAGGAGGCGGTACCGTTACAGTTCCAAACGGAAAATATTATATTGACAAGTCACTTGTGATCTATTCTGATACAACACTTTCTTTAAGCAGTGGTGCGGAAATTATCAGAACGGTTTATGACGTGCCGATGATCAGAGATTATTCCGGCACCCAGTCAGAGGTTTTGGGTGGTCAGGGATATGGTTATGCAAAAAATATTACGATTACCGGAGGTACATGGAACGGTAATGTGTCAGGCAAGAGTTTTGCAACCAAAGAAGACATTATGCGTATTTACTGTGCAACAAATGTAAAGATATCTGACTGTACCATAAAGGGTGTATGCGGAGACCATCATCTTGATTTTGCGTCTGTAGATAAGATCAATGTCAGCAATGTGAAGTTTAGCGGGTTTGTCAAATTGTCTACGGTAGATTACAGTAGTTTGGAGAAAGGTGATGAAAACCAGAATGAGCTGAATTCTGATACACTTTCTTCTATTACCTCAGAGGCAGTTCAGTTTGATATGTTTGAGGGGAAAGGCTGTAAAAATGTGACGGTGTCCGGCTGTACATTCGACGGAGTATTAAGCGGTGTCGGAAACCATCACGAAAAAGAAAATACATCCAACATAAAGATTTTAAATAATACATTTAAAAATGTTGAGAATACCTGTGTGAATTTATACAGCTTTACCACGACCGAGGTATCAGGGAATACGGCAACAAATGTCAGAAGTTTTGCACGTGTGTATGGCGGAAGCGGCTGCACCATCGATAACAATACGATTTCGACATATACAGACACGGCAAAGAGTAAGTTTAATATGTTCCGTGTTAGTGATAAGGCAGTTCTGACAATCTCAAATAATACCATAAATGGTGCTGGTCTTGCAGGAATTAAACTGGATGGTAGTTCAAATGCCAATATTACAGGAAACAAGATCAGTAAAACGACGCATAATGCGATTACGGTAAATGAATCAACAGCAGTGATTAGTAATAATACGATTGCAAATGCAGGAAATATTGGTATTTATTATAGCAAGGGAAAAGGAAACGCTAATAATAATACGATTACCGAAGCTGCTTTGCGTGGAATTGGTGTTCAGAATAAGAGTCAGGTAACAGCTATCAGTGGCAATGTAATTACAAAAGGCAAAGAACAGGGAATCTATGTATCTGAGAATTCTAAGGTTGACAGTATTACGAAGAATACAGTTAAAAACAGTGGAACGGATGCAATCAGTATTTTAAATGCAACGGTTACGACGGTTGGTGGAAGTACAGAAAATAAAAATACGATTAATACATCGGGAGCTTCTGGTATCTATGCAAGTGGATCTGTTATAACAGAAATTTCATCAAATGAAATCAGTGATGCAGCAAAGACAAGTGGTGCAGCAGCAGTCCGCCTGAATAATATTACATCCTCTGTAAAAGTGGCGGATAATAAACTGACAGCATCCAAGCAGTATGGTGTGTATGCAACATCTGCGATCGCTGATATTACTGGTAATGTAATTGACGCATCGGCGCTTACCGGCATTTATATCAAAGGTGGGTCTGGCGTAAAAGTTACAGGTAATAATATTACAGGAAACAAAGGCGGATCGGGCATTTATCTTGTAGAAAATGCTTCAGTCACAGAAATCAACGGAAATACGATCACAAATTCCAAAGAAAATGGTATTTATGTTAAAGATTCAACGGCAAAAACTGTTTCGGAAAACACAATTACCAGTCCAGGAACCAGAGGTATTAGTTTCAGCGCTGGAAAAGCAACAACGGTAAGCAAGAATACGATCACAAAACCGAAACAGGATGGTATTTATGTCGTTGAGAAATCAAAAGTTACGACAATTGGTGGCACAAAGAATGAAAAAAATACCATCACAACGGCTGGCGTAAATGGAATCGCTGTAAAATCTGCAGTTGTGACGACTGTATCCGGTAATGAGATAACCGGTTCAAAGTCAGCGAATATCCGTGTTGAGTCTGTAACAGATGCAGTGACAATCAGTCAGAATACCCTGACTTCTGCGTCAAAACAGGGAATCAGCGTAAATGGCGGAAAAATCAAGATTAACAGTAATACGGTGAAAAAATCAGGAACTTACGGTATTTATATCGAAGGTTCTAAAACAAATGGAAGTGTTACGAAAAATACGGTAGATAAAGTTACCCGTGGAAACGGTATTCGTGTATGTGATGGAAAGATCAGTTTGACGGGTAATACCATAAAGAACATAAAAAGCCAGGGAATCTATGTCTTAAAAGGAACTGTAACCTTAAAAGAAAATAAGGTATCAGGAACAAAAGACAAAGGATTTAAGGCTGCTGGTGGAAAAGTATATTTTGTTGACGGAAATGCAAAGATGCTGTTATCCGGCAAAAATCTGACAGTAGAAGGTGCAGCTGACAAAAAAGCCAAATCTATTAAAATTCCTGAGAAAGTTACCGTGGGAAATGTATCTTTTAATGTAACATCAATTAAAGACGGAGCATTCAAAGGAAACAGCAAGATCACGGAAGTAACAGCTGGATCAAAATTAAAGAAAATTGGCAAAAATGCATTTTATAATTGCAAGTCACTGAAGAAAATAACATTAAAGACTACCAAACTTACAAGCAGTAATGTTGGAGCAAAGGCATTTGCTAAGATCAATGCAAAATGTACTATTAAGGTACCGAAAAACAAGGTTTCTGCCTATAAGAAGATTTTTAAGAGCAAGGGAGCATCTGCTAAAGTCAAAGTAGCAAAGATTTAAATGGAATAAAACAGGCTGAACCGGTGGAATCGGTTTACACAAACAGAATAGATATGCTATAATAATGCTGTTATACCCTTGGGTATAACAGCATTTTGAATATAAAGGACAATAACAATAGATGAAACAGTTAATTCAAGATAGACAGTTATTTATGCGCCGTATTTTTTTGATGTGTTATGACATGCTTGCTGTATTTGTTGCGAGTATGTTTGCGCTGATAATACGGTTTGATCTGAACTTTTACAATGTACCGACAGAATATCTGAATGAAGTATGGAGAACACTTCCGTATATGATGGTGATCACATTGATCATCTTCTGGGCACTCCGATTATATTCAAGTCTGTGGAGTTACGCAGGGGCACTTGAAATGATGTATGTTGTTTCGGCATGTATACTGGATGCGATTGTGGTAGCTGCATTGATCCTGGTACGTAACTGGGGAGATATGTTCCCGGTTCCACGAAGCTTTTATATTTTATATGGGTTATTTTTACTTGTGCTGATCATGGGATGCAGATATTCCTATCGTGGACTTAGGGCAATCCGGAATATGCGAAGAGACGGCACATATCGTAGGAATGTACTGGTAATCGGTGCAGGTGAGGCTGGTAATCAGCTGATTAAAGAGATTAACAATAGCCGTTATGTAAAGAAAAAAGTTGTCGGTGTAATTGATGATGATAAGACGAAGATTGGTAATTATATCCATGGAGCAAAGGTGATCGGTGACAGAAGCTGCATCTGGGATAAGGTGTTGGAACTGCATGTGCATGAGATCATTATAGCGATGCCATCAGCCTCCCCGAAACAGATGAAGGGGATTCTTGATATTTGTAAAGAGACCGGCTGCGAATTAAAACGTCTGCCTGGAATCTATCAGCTTGTCAATGGTGAAGTTGGTATCAGCAAATTAAAAGATGTTGATGTAAATGATCTGCTTGGAAGAGAACCGGTCATGGTGAATCTTGAGTCTATCATGGGTTATGTGTCCGGGAAAGTTATCATGGTAACCGGTGGGGGTGGTTCTATCGGAAGTGAGTTGTGCAGACAGATCGCGGGACACAAACCAAAGCAGCTGATTATTTTAGATATTTATGAGAATACCACATATGATATACAGAATGAATTAAAGGTAAAATTCCCGGATCTTGATCTGGTTGTGCTGATCGGTTCTGTGCGGAATACCAATCGAATGAACTGGATTTTTGAGACCTATCATCCGGAGATCATTTACCATGCGGCAGCTCATAAACATGTGCCGTTGATGGAGGAGAGCCCGAATGAAGCAATCAAGAACAATGTCCTTGGCACATGGAAAATCGTGCAGGCTGCAGACCGTTATCATGTAAAACGGTTTGTGATGATCTCTACCGATAAGGCGGTCAATCCGACCAATATCATGGGCGCAAGTAAAAGAATCTGTGAAATGATCATTCAGACTTACAATAAGCGCTCTGAGACGGAATATGTGGCAGTGCGTTTTGGAAATGTACTTGGCAGTAACGGAAGCGTGATCCCTTTATTTAAAAAACAGATCGAACGTGGAGGCCCGGTGACTGTCACAGATCCGAATATCGTGCGCTATTTTATGACAATACCAGAGGCTGTATCCTTAGTATTACAGGCGGGAGCCTATGCAAAAGGCGGAGAGATTTTTGTTCTGGATATGGGAGAACCGGTCAAAATCCTTGATCTAGCCAAAAACCTGATTCTGTTATCCGGTCATAAACCGGATGAAGATATCCAGATCGTGTTTACCGGACTACGTCCTGGGGAAAAATTATACGAAGAGATGCTGATGGATGAAGAAGGACTGCAGGATACCGAGAATAACCTGATCCACATCGGAAAACCAATCGAACTGGATGAAGGAAAGTTTTTAGAGCAGTTAGAAGAATTAAAAGAGTATGTAGTGACAGAGCCATCTGATATTCGTGAGTGGGTGAAAAAAATTGTGCCGACGTATCAGCCGAAGGAGGAGTAGAAAGGGGAAAGTATGAGACTGGAAATTCAGCATTTTTCCAAAATTAAACAGGCATCTATCAAACTTGACGGAATTACTGTGATTGCCGGTGAAAATAATACGGGAAAGAGTACGGTAGGAAAGATTTTGTCATGTATGTTTAATTCCATGTATAAAGTGGATGAAAAAGCTTCACAGAAGAAGAAAGAACAGATAGAGTCACTGCTCCGTTATAACTGGCAGAATAGCTGGTATCATAATTTGAAAAATGATGATCAGAGAGTAACTGTGAATGTACCTTCCCGAACCAGCAGAAAAAGATATGCAAATGCAGCAGAATTGATTATGGCAGCAGATGAGGAGAGAAAAATAGAAATTATTTCTGAATTATATGATAATCTCAGAAATGTGATTGATGATGAAAGCAGAGATGCATTGTGCCATGAAGTTTTAGAGAAAGTAAATAGTATATTAAATTTAAAAAATGAGGCTGTGGAGCAGACCTTGATAGCAGACACTTTCGGCAGATATTTTTATGGTCAGATGAATGATCTGTATGAGCCAGAAAGCGAGGCGAAAGCAATATTGCTTATTCAAGGGAAAAAAATACAGGTTGGGATAAAACAGAATAGTGAATATATGATAGAAAGAGAAATATCTGTCATGCATGAAGCAATCTCAATTGATTCGCCGGCAATTATGGATTATATGAATTCGTGGGAGTACAGTGATGGGCTGAGTGAACAGGATTTGCACTTGCTTCAGAAATTAAGTGCGAATATACCGGACAATGCGATTGGAAAACTGATGGCAGAAGAAAAAATCAGTGATATACTGAAAATGTTATCTGAGGTAACGATCGGAAAAGTAATAAAAAATGAGGATGGGGATTTTTTTCTGGCAGATGAAGAAATGCATTATTTTGAAATTGGAAATTTATCCATGGGAATCAAGGCATTTACAATTATTCGCACTTTGTTAGAAAAAGGCGAAATCCATGAGAAAGATGTGATGGTGCTAGATGAGCCGGAAATACACCTACATCCGGAATGGCAGCTTATATATGCAGAATTGATCGTATTACTGGAAAAATATCTTCATCTTACGATACTAATCACTACACACAGTCCTTATTTTCTAGAGGCGATTGAAACATATACGAAAAAACATAATGTGGATCATATTACGAATTATTACCTTGCACAGGCAGATGGAAAAGAAACGGTTATGAAAGATGTTACAGAAAATCTGCAGTCTGTGTATCAGTTGTTAGCAAAACCGTTTGAAAAATTAGAAAGTATTCAGATGTCTAAATAGCAGAAAGCAGGCAAGAATTTGATTTTGAAGAAATGGGGATATAATGACAAAAGAGGCAATAGAAAAACTTCCGGAAGTTATGCAGTCGATGACTGCAACATTAAAACGCTGTTCTAAGGACGATGCAAGTTCTGATTATATGACGGAAAGCAGATTACTTGCTGTCAATTTTGATCGTTTTTCAAAGTATTATTGCCAGGTGGTTAAAATAGCACAACAACCGAAAACCAATGATGCATTGTATTGTACAGAAGATGGAAAGTGGTATTTTGTGGAGTTTAAAAATGGCAGCATAAAAAAGGATGAAATTTACCGGAAAATATATGACAGTCTTATTATGCTGATAGAAGCAGGAATGATCCCTGATTATCAATTTTCCAGAGAAAATATAAGCTATATTCTTGTGTATAATAAAGAAAAAATCATGCAGGAGAAACAGATTAAGGTAAATAGTGCGAAAAATCAGATCCATCGGCATATAGAGCAAAAGCAGGAAAAATTATTCTGCCTTTTTGAACTTGAAAAGCTTCAGGGATATATTTTTGATGAAACCAATACATATACCAAAGAGCAATTTGAACAATTGTTTGTAAAAAAGTTTGAAAAATTAGAAGGGACAGACAGAAAATGACAGGATACCGTTATATAAAACGAATCATAGATATCTTACTCAGCGGACTTGCGATCATTATATTGTCCCCGCTGCTTTTGATCTTATGCATTGCGATCAAATTAGATTCACCGGGACCAATCTTCTTTACACAAAAGAGAGTCGGCATCCACAAGACATATTTCCAGATTTATAAATTCCGGACCATGCGCACCGATACACCGAAAGATATGCCGACACATATGCTGGCAAATCCGGAACAGTACATTACAAAAACCGGCAGATTTCTTCGTAAGACCAGCCTCGATGAGCTGCCACAGATCTTTAATATTTTTAAGGGGGATATGAGTATCGTAGGTCCTCGCCCGGCACTCTGGAATCAGGATGACCTTGTCGCAGAACGCGACAAATATGGTGCAAATGATGTGACACCGGGTCTGACCGGCTGGGCGCAGATCAACGGACGTGACGAACTTGAAATTCCGGTCAAGGCAAAATTAGATGGCGAGTATGTGAAAAAATATGGGTTTACAATGGATGTACGGTGTTTCTTTGGTACATTCTTAAGCGTTTTGAGACAGGATGGAGTGGTTGAAGGTGGAACAGGGAGCATGAAGGGGAAATGAAAAAGGTATTGATTTTAGGTGCCAACAGCTATATTGGCAACTCATTTCAAAAATATATTGGAGAAAATTATAATGACCAGTATGAGGTTCATAAAGTCAGTCTGCGTGGTGAGGCGTGGAAAGAGGATGACTGGTCGGAGTATGAAAGTGTGATCAATGTTACTGCAAAAGTACATATTACAAATGAACGATTTACGGAAGCAGAAATCAAAGAATATAATGATATTAATCGTACTCTGGCATGTGAAGCGGCTGTAAAAGCAATAAATGAAGGTGTTGGACAGTATATATTCCTAAGCACTATGAGTATTTACGGAATAGGTGACTCTAAGAAGCCGGTTGTTGTTGATGAGAGTACAAAACCGAATCCGCAAAATCCTTATGGAAAAAGTAAGTGGAAAGCAGAAGTTGGATTAAATAAAATATTTCAAAACAATGGAAATAAACAAAAAACAAAACTGGTGATCATACGACCACCTATGGTATACGGTGAGGGCTGCAAAGGGAATTTTCAGACATTGGTTAAATTGGCAAAAATATGTCCGGTTTTTCCTGATTATCCGAATGGAAGAAGCATGTTATTTGTGGATAATCTGAGTGAATTTATGGCTCAGGTAATAAAAAATCAGATGGAAGGTGTTTTTTTTCCTCAGGATCGAAAATATGTCAATACAGCAGATATGGTGGCAGCAATAGCAAGTGCTAATGGGAAAAAAATAAGAAAATGTAAAATATTTAATCCGTTTGTGGATATTGGAAAATATGCGCCTGGAAAAGTTGGGCGAATGGTGCGGAAAGCATTTGGAACATTAGTTTATGACAGTGAAATAAGTAAAAATGATATATTTGACTATCAAAAATATGGTATGGAAGATGGTATTCGGCCAGAACATAAAAAACGCGTATTAATGTTGGCACATGTATCTTCGATGATAGACTTGTTTAACATGCGAAATATTGAAATGCTTCAGAAAATGGGGTATGAAGTACATGTTGCAGCTAATTTTAAAGTCGGAAATGTCAGTTCCGCACAGCGTATCGAGGAATTTAAAAAGGAACTTGAACAAAAAAATATAAAATGGTTTCAGATTGATTTTGAGAGAAATGTATTTCATTTTGGCAAAAATGCTAAAGCGTATCAACAGTTAAAGACACTTTTGTCAGAAAAAAAATATCAATTTATACATTGCCATAGTCCTATAGGTGGTGTGTTAGGACGGTTAGCTGCACATAAATACCATATACCGGTAATTTATACAGCACATGGATTTCATTTTTTTCAGGGAGCACCAAAGAAAAACTGGCTGCTGTTTTATCCGGTAGAATGGTTGCTTAGTTTCTGGACAGATACACTTGTGACAATCAATAGAGAGGATTATGATAGAGCAAAGAAGCATATGCATGCTAAAAGAATTCTTTATGTGCCAGGAGTTGGGGTTAATCTTGGGGATGCAAAGAATAATATAGAGTATTCCGGCGAGGAAAAAAGAATAAAAAAACGAAAAGAACTTGGCATACCAGAAGATGCTTTCCTGATAGCACAGGTGGCGGAGTTAACTGCAAGAAAGAATCAGAGAACAGTGATTACGGCAGTGGAAAAATTAAATGAGCCTAACATCTACTATGTGATGTGTGGAATTGGAGAAAAAAAAGAAGAGCTGGAAGAACAGGTGAGAAAGGGAGGAATGGAGTCCCAGATTCTTTTTTTGGGATTTCGAACAGATATAGATGATATTTTAGATTGTGCCGATTGCTTTGTTTTGTCTTCTTATCAAGAGGGACTGTCTGTGGCATTGATGGAAGCAATGACAGAGGGACTTCCTGTTGTTTGTGGAAAAATCAGAGGCAATGTTGACCTGGTCGAAAATGGTGTTGGAGGCTATCTGGTAGCACCGGGAGAAGAAAGTGAGTACAGAAAAGCGTTTACAAAATTATATGAGATGAAACAAAAAGAACCACATAGATTTGAAAATATGGGACAGGCGAATCAGTGTAAAATGAAAGAGTTTAGCAAGGAAAATGTGGATAAGATTATGTGGGAGATATATAAGAATATTGGAAAATAGGTAATACTATTGCAATGTATATTGTTATAAAGTTTGTTTTGAGATGATGCATGGAAATGTGATATCGGAAATACAGTTGGAAGTATTGTAAAGTAATATGTTGGAAGGAATGAGAATGGTGCCTGATATATCTGTATTAATGGGAATATATAATGAAAAGAAAAAAGAACAGGTAGAGATGGCAATTTCATCTATCTTAAATCAATCGTACAGTAACTTTGAATTTATTATCTGCGATGATGGTTCGTCAGAAGAATTCTTCTTGTGGCTGCAGGAGTACTGTAAGACAGACGAACGGATTCATCTCCTTCGAAATGAAAAAAATGAAGGGTTGTCAAAGGCATTGAACAGGTGCCTGAAATATGCAAAGGGAGAATATATTGCACGAATGGATGCGGATGATATCTCGTTGCCGGAGCGTTTTGAAAAACAAGTTATGTTTTTAAAAACACATCCGGAATACGCATTTACAGGAAGCGCAGTCAGCCTGATTGATGAGGGGGGGATTTGGGGAGAACGTAAGCCATCAGAAAGACCACAGAAAACAGATTTTTTGTGGACATCCCCATTTATACATCCGTCGATTATGATGAAAACAAGTGTCCTGCAGAATATGAATGGATATACGACAGCGGATTATGCAGAAAGAACAGAAGATTACGATTTGTTTATGCGTTTATATGCAGCAGGAGAAAAAGGGTACAATTTACAGGAAAAATTATTTTTGTACCGCGAAGACAGAAATGCATTTGCGAAAAGAAAATATCGTTATAGAATAAATGAAGCCAAAGTACGTTATATTGGATTTGGACAACTCGGAATACGAAAAGGAAGTATGAAATATATAATAAAGCCACTGGTGGTAGGAGTGTTACCTGGATTTGTGCTGCAGAAGCTGCATAAGAGACAATTTGGAGAAAAAGAGGGATGATAGGAATTGTAATTTTAAATTACCGGAATTGGCAAGATACGTTGCGATGTATACAAAGCATTGCAGATAATCCACCTCAGGAGAAATATCAAATTATTTTGGTGGATAATGCATCTCCAAATGCTCCGGAATTTGATTTGCGGGATATCATAGAAAAATATGATATTGTATACATACAAAATGAAAAAAATAAGGGATATAATGCAGGAAATAATGTAGGAATAGCCAGAGCTCTGGAATTGGGATGTGATGCAATTTTAATCAGTAATAATGATGTGTGTTTTTCAGAAGATTGTATTCAGAAATTATGGGAATATGCTAAAACACATCCGAATGTTGGAATTGTTGGTCCAAAGATTCTGGACAAAAATGGAAGAATCCAGAAGAGTAATTTATGCAGACGGACAGGAATGAAAGAAAAATATCTGGTAAGAACCCGACTGAACGCCATCTTTCGCAAGGAGCATGCTACTTATTTTGGATTAGATCGTGACTACAATACAACATTTGAGGTATATGCTGTGCTAGGCTGCTGTTTTTTGATGACGAGAGAATGTGCACAGGCAGTAACGCCTTTAGATGAGCATCCGTTTTTGTATGAAGAAGAACTGATACTTGGAATTCAGATGGAACAGGCTGGATATCGTACGGTATATCATCCGGATGCAGTGATAGAGCATTTGCATGGCGCAAGTACAAAGCATGTAAAGGCTTTTGCGTTTGCACATAACGTGAAAAGTGAGATATATTACTGCAGAGAATACTTAAAGGCCTCGGACGCTGCAATATATCCTCTATACTGGTATAGAGTATGCCTATACCTGATTCGCTGTTTAAAGTACAGAGATTTCAGAAAAAACTGGAAATGGTTTCGGGAGATGACACGAGAAGAATTGGAAGATGCTTGAAATTAATAGTGTTGACGTCTATACTTTAAAAAGATATAATAAACTCGAGTTAAAATGGAGAAAAAGATGAATAGAGTTTTAGTATCAATTATTATTCGCACTTGCCAGAGACCATACATTTTAAAAAGAGCGTTGGAAAGTATTGTGATACAGTCATATCCTGAAATACAAGTTGTTATTGTTGAAGATGGCAATAATGAGTCAGAAAAATTTATAAAAGAAAATTTTTCAATGCTTAATATATGTTATGTTGCCACTGGAAAGAAAGTGGGAAGAGCAAAAGCTGGAAATATAGGGCTGGAATTATCAGAAGGTGTTTTCTTGAATTTCCTTGATGATGATGACATGTTGTTTGAAAATCATGTACAGACCTTGGTTGAAACATTAAAAAAAGTAAAAAATCGTGCGGCATATAGTATAGCTGAGGAACGTAGGCTAAAAATATCTAATACGACACCTAATGATTATAAAATTAAAGGAAAAAGTATTCGATTTAAGCAGCCGTACAATCGAATGCTTTTATATACATTTAATTATATTCCAATTCAGTCTATTATGTTTCATCGGAGCTTATATGAACAACTAGGTGGATTTGATGAACACTTAGATGCCTTGGAAGACTGGGATTTATGGGTAAGATATTCGACAAAAACCGACTTTTGTTTTGTAGAAAAAACAACATCATGCTATCATGTTCCTTATGAAAAGAAATTAAAAAAAAGACGTGCTGAGAATTTGAGTGAATATAGAGATGCAATTTATGAAAATTTTTCTAATTATGAAATCAGCTTGAATATAAGAGATATTAATAAAGAAATGACATATGTAATTAGAGAATATAAAAATAATGGAATTATTCGATATATACGAATGTTTTTTAGAGCACTTTTCTTTGGTGAAAGATAAGGTGAACGGGAGGAAAAATGATTAAAATATTAATTAAAGATAGAAAACTTATATGGGAATTGGCGAAAAACGATTGTAAAGCCAGATTTTCATCGTCAATATTGGGAGTTGTATGGACAATACTTCAACCACTTATAAATATGCTTGTTATATGGTTGGTGTTTCAGGTTGGATTTAAATCATCTAATCTGAGTGGTGATATTCCTTTTATTATTTGGTATATGCCGGCATTTCTTATATGGAATTATTTTCAGGAAGCAACAAGTCAGGCAACAAATAGTCTGCTAGAGTACAGCTACCTGGTAAAAAAGGTAAATTTTGATGTAGAAGTTATACCGCCCATTAAGGTGGTTTCTAATGCACTAATTCACTTTTTCTTTATTTTCTTTATTATATTTGTGAATTTGTGTTATGGAAAGATGCCTACAATATATTATTTGCAAGTAATATATTATTTATTCTGCACGGCGGTATTTTCTCTGGCAATTGGATGGCTTTGTTCTGCAATTGCACCATTCGCAGCAGATATTTCTAATATTATTTCTATTATTATCCAGTTGGGATTCTGGATTACACCTATATTTTGGGATCCATCGGCATTGACAGATACAGCTGCTTTTTTTATGAAGATGAATCCTATGTATTATATTTGCATGGGATATAGGGACTGTTTTGTATATGATGTCCCTTTTTATGAACATCCTGTATTGATGACATATTTCTGGATAGTAACTATTGTGATTTGGTTGATCGGAACTAGATTATATAAAAAAGCAAAAGCTCATTTTGATGATGTGCTGTAAAAGTAAATTGGAGAAAAGATGGATAGTAATTTATCAATAGAAGTTAAAAATTTGGTTAAAGTATATAACTTATATAACAACTCATCGGACAGATTAAAAGAGATTCTTAGTATTAGTGGAAAAAAATATCATGGTGAATATTATGCTTTGAATGGTATTGATTTTTCAGTAAAAAAAGGAGAAACTTTTGGAATAATTGGTACAAATGGTGCAGGAAAATCTACTTTGTTAAAAATGATTACAGGCGTAGCGACACCCACGAGTGGTTCGGTAGAAGTAAATGGAAAGATTTCTGCGTTGTTGGAATTAGGAGCTGGGTTTAATAAAAATTATACAGGAATTGAAAATATCTATTTAAATGGAACAATGATGGGATACTCTAGGGAGGAAATGAAGCAGAGAGTAGAATCAATTGTAGAGTTTGCAGATATTGGAGATTTTATTTATCAGCCGGTAAAAACTTACTCAAGTGGAATGTTTGCACGTTTGGCTTTTGCGGTAGCAATTAATATTGAACCTGAAATTTTAATTGTGGATGAAGCTTTATCGGTTGGTGATGTATTCTTTCAGAATAAATGTTATAAAAAATTTGAAGAATTAAGAGAAAAGAATATTACGGTAATATTTGTATCACATGATATTGGGACAGTAAAACAGTTATGCTCACGTGTTTTATGGATAGAACATGGCGAGCAGCAAATGTTAGGGGATAGTGTTGAGGTTTGTAATGAATATTCAAATAGTATTTTGAAAAAGCGGGGAGTAGAATACGAAAAAAATGGTGCCGTACAAAATAAAAAAACAACTTTGATATCTAAAAAATTGAAATTAGAGGAATTCCCTGCGATAACATATACAAATGAAAGTATTTTAAACGAAGAAGTAAAGATTATTTCTAGTTTTATATCAGATCATAATGGAAAAAGAGTTTCTTCGTGCTTGGCAGGGGAACGTTATACATTATCCATAGTATTCTCATCTAAGCGAGATATTTCACAGTGTATAGCAGGATTTGTAATAGAAACCGTAAAGGGTCTTTGGGTGATAAACTGTAATAGTTTAACATCTGGATTGGAAGAGACATTTTCTATAGTACATGATTCTATAAATAAAATAGATTTTGAATTTGTAATGCCTAAATTGATGAATGGTGATTATGTAATAGGAGTTGCCATTTCAGAAGGCAGTATAATGGATTTTAGTGTTCTAACCTGGTTATATAATGTATTATATTTACAAATTACAAACGTTGGAAATAATGACGGAATTTTAAAACTTGATACGGAAGTGAAAATTTATAGTAAAGGAATGGAAAATGAGTAAATATGATTTTGGATATGAACTAGAACAAGGCAGTACTAATAAATGGGCATTTGAGATGGTTGAAAAAAAATGTTGTAGGGTATTGGAATTGGGCCCTGCAATCGGTAATTTGACGTTTCATCTGACAAATGAAAAAATGTGTCAGGTAGATATTGTAGAGATTAACGAAGAGGACGGAAAAAGAACTGCAGAATTTGCAAAAAATGCCCAGATTGGACCAATAAATGGTAATTTAAATTCTGATGTATGGTATGACAATCTACAGAATGAAAAATATGATTATATAATTGCATTAGATGTTTTAGAACATTTAGAAAATCCAGAGCATGTTTTGATACTTTTAAAAAAGCTGTTACAAAAAGATGGAAAAATATTGCTTTCAATTCCAAATTTAGCCCATAATGCAGTGATTTTGGAGTTATTAAACAATGATTTCCGCTATCATGATTTGGGATTACTGGATCAGACACATGTTCATTTTTTTGCATATAAGTCAATAATTAAAATGATTAAAAATGCGGAATTATATATTAGCTATATAAATGCTATAAAAAAAGGTGTAACGGACACTGAAATACAAGTTGATTTTGAAAATGTGCCACCTGAAGTTGAACAGTATTTAAAAATGAGAAAGTATGCAGATGCATATCAGTATTTATTTATATTAGGAAAAGAGCAGTCTGAAATAATGGATTATTTGAACGATGGAATAATCCAAGAAGATATGTGTGAAACCAAAATATTAGTGGATGGCATGATAACAAATGAATTAGTGTTCAGAAATCATTATGAAAATGTTTCTATAGAGATAGATATGGCTGCATACAAGAATGCCAATAGCATAAGATTGGTACCAATAGAAAAAAAAGCGCTGATATACGATTTGCAGGTGTATGAAATAGATGAAAATGAAAAAGAAATAGAATTAAACTATAATTGGACAACTGGGATTCAAATTGACAACTCTTGTGTGATCTTAACGGATGAAGGTAGGGAAATCAATTATCTTATCAGTACAAGCACGAAAAAAATTAAAGTTTTGTTTAAATGTATGCTGCAATCAGAGCTTTTAGTTCAAAAAGCATTAAAGTTAAATAAAATAAAAAACGAATTATTGGATATTATTAATGAGAAAAATTTAGAAAAAACAAGGTTGGAGGAAGAAATACAGAATAAAAAGGAAAATGAAGAAAGAATCTGCATAAAGGTTAATGAATTGCAATATGAAAATCATCAATTACAGATGGAAAAAGGCAGAATGGCAGATGAAATACAAGACATTAATCAACAATTGCAAGATAAACTGGAGGAGTTATTTGATAAAGAACAAAAAAACAATGAATTAGAAAAAGAACTGACGACTATTAAGTCTAATATACTATATCGAATTTATATGAAAATATATAAAGGATTACATAGGAAGGGGATTTAGTTGTGAATAAGGTGAGCGTGATTATGCCTTGCTATAATGATGGACAATACATTATGGAGGCAATTGATTCGGTAAGACAACAGACGTATAAGGACTGGGAACTTATTATTGTTGATGATGGATCGGATGATGAAGAGACAATTAGAATTATAGATTCAATACAGGATGAAAATATAAAAATATATCATACAAATCATTTGCACCCGGCAGGAGCCAGAAACTATGGGATAGAACGAGCAAATGGAATATATATTTTACCTGTAGATTCGGATGATAAAATTGAAAAAACATATATGGAAAAGGCTGTAAAAAAAATAGAATCCAATGACAAAATAGGAGTTGTGTATTGCGAGGCAGATTTGTTTGGAGAAAAAACAGGAAAATGGCAACTTCCGCAATACTCCTTTGATAAAATGTTATTAGATAATATTGTATTCGTAACAGCTTTGTTTTATAAGAAAGACTGGGAATCTGTCGGTGGTTTTAACACCAATATGGAAGCAGGAATGGAAGACTATGATTTCTGGCTTGGTATATTAGAACTGGGAAAGGAAATTTATCAGATTCCGGAAATACTGTTTCATTATCGAATAAAGCCTGTATCTAGAACAACAGGATTTCAGTCAGATTATATTCAAATCCAAAAAGTATATCGTCAGATTTATGATAATCACAAACACTTTTATAAAATACATCAGGAAGATTATGACAAAATTTTAAGGGATGCTTTAATAGAACAGATAGCGATTCGTTCTAAGTATGAGAAACAATTTGAAAAAATTGAAAGATATTATAGAATACCGATTGTTAGAAAAGTATTAAAAAAATTAATTTAGAATTTTATGGAGGAAATTTAATGGTTGTTTTTACATCAATATGTACTAATTATGCACATAAAGCCAGAACACTTGCGGAATCTGTGAAGAAGAATATTCCAGATGCGAAATTTTTGGTATGCCTGACCGAAAGAGAAGTTCCAAAGTCAATGGATTGCAGCTATTTTGATGATGTTATTTTGTCAAAAGATATGTGGGAGGGCAATTTTAACAGATACATTTTTAAGCATGCCATTGTAGAGGCATCTACTTCTGTTAAAGGACACTTTTTTAAATATATTATTGAAAAATACGCAGATGAAGATAAATTTGTCTATCTTGATCCTGATTGTTATGTATATTCTGATTTTGTGGAATTACGGGATCTGTTAGATAAACGTCCTATCGTTGTGTGTCCGCATTTGTTACAGCCTGGAAATATTGATATGGAGCTTTCGTCAACAGCACATGGTGTATATAATTTAGGATTTTTGGCTGTAAATCGTAGTGAAGAGGCCAAGAAATTTATTAATTGGTGGGCAGATCGTTTATATCTGTTTTGTTATGATGATATTGAGAGAGGCATATTTACAGATCAAAAATGGATAGATTTAGCACCTTGTTTTTTTGATGTAGAAATTTTAAAACATAGAGGATATGATTTTGCAACTTGGTCATTGTTAGATTGTGGGATGACAGAGGAGAATGGAAGGTTCTTTGTAAAAGGCGATCCGTTGCGGTTTATTCATTTTTCTGGATATGGAGCAACAATTGAAAAATGTATGAATGATTGGTTACCAGAAGGTGATCATCCTTTCCGAAAGTTATATCGTGAATATTCAAAATTACATGAAAAAAATAATGAAGATGGAGTTTCTAAAACACCATGGAGCTATAGCCAATATTATTCTGGAGAAAAAATTGATGACAATCTGCGAGTGGAATATAGAAAGAATAATGATGTCATGTTTTCAATTGACGATCCATTTGCGTTAAGTAATAAGAAAATGAAAAAGATGTTGAATCCATCTAAAGCTAATTTATTTGAAAAAGGAATAAAATATTTTAGGGATAATGGGTTGAAAAATACTATAAAAAGATGTTTGAATTATAAAATACAATAATTGATTTGTATATATGCTACAAGTTTTTATTAAAATGGAAATAGCAGTAGTGTTTGATGATATTAAAGAAAATTCATGATGTCCATTTTTATGAATTCTAAGGTGCAGTTTGCATTGTATGTTTATTTGATAAACAATTGAAGAGATAGTTTTAAAAGAAAGTATTAAGTACAAATTTTGTGAACAAAAACGTAGGAAGGTTGAGTAAGTGAAGGATAAAATAAAAAAGAAAATATTAATTGCATCTTTGGGAATTTTTATTTTTTTAATATGGGGACAACGTGAAATCTTTATTGTTAATAAAGGCTTTGGGTATAAATTCCTTGAATTAACATTTACAGTATTTTCATTTATAACATTAAGTTTGATAAGTTATTATTTATTGATTAAAGAAAGCAAAATCAGTTCACACAAAACACTTCAAACAGGATATTTAGGTTTACTGGTAGTACAGACAGTTGCTTTCCTGCCATTGTATACACAAACATTTATGTATGGTGATGATTTATGGGGATATAGTAGGGATTTTGATGGATCATTAAGTGGTGGTATTTATTATAGCAGACCTTTTGTTAGTTTCTTAAATGGATTTTTGGTTGATACATCGTTTAAATCTATAAATAATGTTAGAATTTTTTGTGGACTTACGTTATTTTTATTTGGCTGCGTTATGTTTCGTTTTATGGTAGATGAAACAAAAAATGTGAAAAGAGCCTGGTTTTTTGCAGTGTTGTCAGTTGCTGGTTGTGCGGCAGTTGATTGCATTGCATATGCAAGTGTTTATCCTATAAATGCTTCTTTATTAATCTCTGCAATCTCTTTTATTACATATTTAAAAGCAATGGAATCAGAAAATCAAAAAAGAATTTTCTATTTATGTATTTCGATCATCACTCTTGTGAGTGCCTTTTGTATGTATCAGGTTGGTACACCGATAGTGTTTTTGATGTATATAATTCATGAAAAGTATAATGGAGAGATTTCTGAAAAAAAAAGATGCTGGAATGCATTTAAATATTTAATTTTTTATGGAATAACAGCAATTTTATATTTACTATTAACAAAGATAATACAAATATTAACAGACGTTGAGGCAGGTCAGAGTGCTAGGTCAACAATCGTATTTTCAATTGATGATTTAGTACATAAGGGATTTTGGTTTATTACAGATGTGTGTCCGCAATCTTTAAGAAGAATTATTGCATTTATATGTGGAAATAAGTTATTTGAACAAAATAATATGTTTTATCAATGTACGTTTTCACAAAAGGTAATTGGGATTTTTTTGACAGTTATTTTATTTGCTTTAATAGTAACATCAATTGTAGTAAATTCTTGTAGAAAAAAAAGTATTGCTTTTTTTGCTTTATCCATTGTATGTATTCCATTGTCGTTTTGGCCTTTTTTAATTTTACCAGAGAGTACGTATCTTACATATTATGCTATGGCAATTATATTATTATTTACATGGTATATTTGGGATGCAGTTTGTATATTGGTGGATTTTATAAAAGAAAGAAAGTTATTTCAATCATGGAAATTGTCAATTAGTGAGAACGGATTGTTAGCTATTTTAATTGTTATTATTGCTTTACAAAGTAATAATTATGCAGAAAATTCATGGGTCAATTATAACCGAGATTCGTATGAGTATTTAGCAAATACAATAGCTGCAAAAATTGATTCAGGTGAAAATATAGATACAATTACAGTTCAGGGAAGTATCAGTCCCTATGTTGGTGGGCGAGAATATGTTATTTTTGCAGTAAAAGATATTTTGATTGAATTAGAGCGTAATCCAGATGACTATAATATAATACAAAGTGATAACAGCTATTATATTTCTATTTTTAATGATAATGAATTAGATAATATGACAAAAATATTAGGAAAAGAAAAAATAAATAAATTATTAAACTATTATATGCATGATGATATGTATAGTAGATGGTATTATGTTGGAAATGTAGATGATAGAGAGGCATTAGACTTTCTACAGAGTTGCTTTATTGCTACTGGACAGCTTGTTTTAGACAAGGATAATACTATTTCCATTAATATGGAAGGATTTAATAAACGAAATAAGTTTTAATTATTATAATCATTTTGCAAGTGAAAAATGCAGGCAAAGGAAGCGAGTGAGAAAAATGAAAGTTGTAATTTTAGCGGGAGGATTCGGTACACGAATCAGCGAGGAAAGTTATTTAAAACCAAAGCCAATGCTTGAAATTGGTGGAAAACCAATTCTTTGGCACATAATGAAAGAATATTCACATTATGGATTTAATGAGTTTATTATATGTTGTGGGTATAAACAGCATGTAATTAAAGAGTGGTTTGCGGATTACTATTTGTACAATAGTGATGTCACTTTTGATTTTAGTGACAATAATAAAATGACTGTACATAATAATGTGGCGGAACCATGGAAAGTAACTTTGGTAGATACAGGATTAAATACTATGACAGGTGGACGTGTAAAGAGAATTCAAAAATATGTCGGAGATGAACCGTTCATGCTGACATATGGAGATGGTGTGTGCGATATCAATATCAAGGATTTGGTAGCTTTTCATGAAAAGCATGGCAAAATAGCAACATTGACGGCTGCAGCAATGGGACAGAGATTTGGAGTTTTAGATATTACAGGAGATGAAACAATTACTTCGTTCCGGGAAAAAAGCATGGATGATGGAGCGCGGATCAATGCAGGTTATATGGTATTGGAACCAAAGATTTTTGATTTTATAGAAGGTGATACGACGGTATTTGAAAAAGAACCATTGGAAACAGTTGCCAAAATGGGTGAGTTAAAAGCATATATGTTTGATGGTTATTGGCAGTGTATGGATACAAAGCGTGAGATGGATAAGCTGAATGAACTTTGGGACAATGGAAAAGCACCTTGGAAATCATGGGAATAAATAGATTGGAGATTGGAAAAAGATGTTTGAAAATAAAACAGAAGAGCAGGCAAAAAAAGAGATACTGGATATGGTAGCAGAGTATTGCGATACATTTCACAATAAGAAGAAAGAGTTTGAGCCGGGAGATCGTATTACATACGCATCGCGTGTTTATGATCATGAAGAGATGTGCAATCTTGTAGATTCTGCATTGGAATTCTGGCTTACATCAGGAAGATATACCGATGAATTTGAAAAAGCATTTGCAAAGTATCTTGGCGTGAAATATTGTTCCCTTGTGAATTCCGGATCATCTGCAAATTTAAATGCATTTATGGCATTGACATCTCCTTTACTTGGAGAACGTCAGGTAAAACCGGGAGATGAAATGATTACAGTTGCGGCTGGATTCCCAACAACGGTGACTCCGGCGATCCAGTACGGTGTGGTTCCTGTTTTTATTGATATTACAATTCCACAGTATAATATGGATGTGACACAGTTAGAGGCGGCTTTGTCTGACAAGACAAAAGTTGTAATGGCAGCACATACATTGGGGAATCCATTTGATTTAAAGGCTGTGAGAGAGTTTTGTGATAAACATAATTTATGGTTGATTGAAGATAACTGTGATGCTCTTGGGTCAAAATATACAATTGATGGAGAAGAGAAATTTACAGGTACAGTTGGTGATATTGGAACATCATCATTTTATCCACCACATCATATGACAATGGGAGAAGGGGGAGCTGTTTATACTAATAATGCATTATTAAATAAATGTATCCGTTCTTTCCGCGACTGGGGACGTGACTGTGTATGCCCGTCAGGAAAAGATAATTTATGTGGACACAGATTTGATAAGCAGTATGGAGAACTTCCATTAGGCTATGATCATAAATATGTGTATTCTCATTTTGGATATAATCTGAAAGCAACCGATATGCAGGCTGCAATTGGATGTGCACAGATTAAAAAGTTTCCAACATTTGTAGAGAAGAGAATTCATAATTTTGATCGTCTGAAAGCAGCACTTGCAGGATGCGAGGATAAACTGATTCTTCCAGAGGCTTGCGATAATGCAAGACCGAGCTGGTTTGGATTTTTAATTACCTGCAAAGAGGGTGTGGATCGTAATAAAGTGGTTCCGTATATCGAGGCACATGGAGTTCAGACACGTATGTTATTTGCCGGTAATCTGATTAAACATCCGTGCTTTGATCAGATGCGTGCGTCAGGAAAGGGATATCGTGTGATTGGAGATCTCAGTGTCACAGATCGTGTAATGAATAATACGTTCTGGGTTGGTGTATATCCGGGAATGACAGATGAAATGATTGACTATATGGCAAAAACAATTAAGGAAGCAGTAAACCAGTAAGTTAGAGTACGAGGAGAAAAGATATGAAACAGAGACTGGCGGATTATGTGGCAGATTTTCTGGTAAATCACGGAATAAAAGATTGCTTTATGGTAGTTGGTGGTGGGGCCATGCATTTGAATGATGCATTAGGGCATAAAGAGGGATTGCACTGCACTTACAATCATCATGAACAGGCATGTGCAATTGCAGCGGAAGCATATGCAAGAGTCGATAATAAGATAGCGGCTTTATGTGTGACCACCGGACCAGGTGGAACGAATGCGATTACGGGTGTTTTAGGTGGCTGGCTGGATTCTATACCGATGTTGGTGATTTCTGGTCAGGTGCGTTATGATACGACTGCAAGATACATGAGTCAGTATACGGATGGGTTGCCATTGCGTGCAGTTGGCGATCAGGAATACGATATTACAAAATCGGTTTCTAGTATGTGCAAATATGCTGTGATGATTGAAGATCCCAAGGATATCCGATATGCGTTAGAAAAGGCATATCATCTTGCAATGACGGGCAGAAGAGGACCTTCCTGGATTGATATTCCGGTAAATTACCAGGGATGTTATATTGAAACAGACGAGCTGCGTGGGTATGATCCGTCAGAGGATGTAAACGAAAATCCGGCGCCAGTGGAAAAGTCAGTCATAGCAGAAGTCATCGGGAAGATCAAAGATGCGAAGAGACCGGTGTTGTATGCAGGAAATGGAATCCGTTTATCAGAAGGATATGGAGCGTTTAGAAAAGCAGTTGAAAAACTGGGAATACCGGTTGTAACCTGTTGGGATTCTATTGATGCAATTGAGGATGAAAATCCTTTATATGTTGGAAGAGGCGGTATCATGGGAGACCGCCCAGGTAATTTCGCAGTACAGAATGCTGATCTGGTGTTGGCTGTTGGAAACCGTCTGTCTATCCGCCAGGTAGGGTATAGTTGGAAAACCTGGGCAAGAGAAGCATATGTGATTATGGTTGATGTAGATCCGGCAGAATTGAAAAAGACGACATTGCATGTTGAGCTGCCGGTTTGTGCAGATGCAAAAGATTTCTTTGTACAGATGAACGAGCAACTTGCAGATGAGGACGTACCCGTTTTTGCTGGTAAAGAATGGATCCGTAAATGTCAGGAGTGGAAGAAAAACTACCCGGTTACACAGCCAAAACATTGGGAAGAAGATGGAAAGTATGCAAATGTGTATGCGTTTATCAAATATTTAAGTCAGAATCTTCCACAGGGAAATATGACTGTTGTGTCGAACGGAAGTGCCTGTGTTGTGGGAAGCCATAACTATGTGATCCAAAAAGAGGCTCGATTCCTGATTAATAGTGCAGTTGCCAGCATGGGATATGGTCTTCCAGCGGCAATTGGAGCATGTATTGCAACAGGAAGAAAGACGACTATCTGCTTAGAAGGAGATGGAAGTATTATGATGAATCTGCAGGAGTTACAGACGGTTCTGACAAACCAGCTTCCAATTAAGATATTCGTGATTAATAACCAGGGATATCATTCTATTCGTCAGACACAGAATAATCTGTTTAAAGAACATTGTAAAATTGGTATTGGACCGGAGAGTGGAGATTTATCATTCCCTGATTTTTCCAAATTGTCGGAAGCGTTTGGATATACTTATCTGGAGGCTCATTCCAATGCGCAAATGAAGAAAATGGTAGATCAGGCATTGAAAATAGATGGGGCAGTTTTTTGCGAGATATTTGTATCGGCAGAACAGAATTTTGAGCCAAAGAGTGCTACTAAGCGTCTAGAGGATGGAACACTTGTGAGTCCTCCATTGGAAGATCTTGCGCCATTTTTGCCAAGGGAAGAGATCATAAAAAATATGTTTATACCAGTAATTGAAGAATAGATTTTTTTAGCCAAAACATTTTTATGTTTTGGCTAAAGTTGTTAGAAAGAGAGTGTGAAGATGAAAAAATGTTTAGTATGTGGTTCGGAGTTATTGAAAGAGCCATTGTTAGATTTTAATAATATGCCGGAATCTGCTCAGAATATTCCAAATGAAGAGGAAATAAAGCAGGATAAGGGAATTCGCTTGAAGTTATATCAGTGTAAAGGCTGTGGTTTAGTCCAGTTTGATTGTAAGCCAGTGGATTATTATAGGGATGTTATTCGTTCAGGTGGATTTTCTTCCACAATGGTTGAGTTGCGCAAAAGCCAGTATAGACATTTGATAGAATCATATCATTTAGAAAATAAGAAATTTATTGAAGTGGGCTGTGGACAGGGAGAATTTTTGTCAGTTTTGACAGAATTTCCAGTGGATGCATATGGAGTGGAACATAAGCATGATTTGGTTGAGATTGCCAGAAAACGTGGTTTGAATGTTAGTGAGGCATTTGTTGAAAATAAGAATACGGTAATTGAAAATGGACCGTTTGATGTATTTTTATCATTTAATTTCTTGGAACATCAACCGGATCCGAATGGAATGTTACAGGGGATTTATGAGAATTTGAAAGAAGATGGAATGGGTCTTATTACGGTTCCAAGTCTTGAATATATTTTAGAATATAATGGCTATTATGAACTGATCAGGGATCATTTGGTATATTATACATTTGATACACTTCAGTTTGTGTTGGAAAAAAATGGATTTGAAGTGTTAGAGCAGGAAATGGTTAATAGGGATACATTATCCGTGATTGTTCGGAAAAAACAAAAGATTGATGTTAGTAAGATAAAAGAGAGTTATGACGTTGTCTGTAAAGAGATAAATGATTACGTTGATGCATTAAAGAAGCAGGGGAAAAAAGTGGCAATTTGGGGAGCAAGTCATCAGGGATTCACACTTGCTGCAACAGCAAAACTTACAAAAAAAATTGAATATATTATTGATTCAGCACCGTTTAAACAGGGAAAATATGCGCCTGCATCGCATATACCAATTATTTCACCGGCAGATGCGTTACTACATTCTGTAGATGCTATTATTATTATGGCACCTGGATATACGGATGAAATAGCTGCGATCATTAAGAGAGATTTTGGACAGGGTACAGAAATTGCAGTGATGAAAGCAAAAAATTTACAGATGTATGAGGATATTAAACAGTGAAAACAATTGTGATGACCGGTGCAACCAGTTTTCTCGGTAGAAATTTAGTTAAAACTTTTATAAAAAAGGGATATGAAGTTTTTGCATTAGTAAGAAAAAATTCTGCGTCGATTCATTTATTGCCTGAAGAAAATGAAAGATTTCATTTGATGTATGGTTCATTAGAGAATTTGACATGTATTGAGGATTATATAAAAGAAGCAAATTATTTTGTACATTTTGCATGGGATGGATCGGGAAATGCAGGAAGAGCAAATTATGAAATTCAGAGCAAAAATGTCTGGTATTCTATGGAGGCGTTAAAAATTGCAGACAGACTGGGGTGTGAAAGTTTTTGGTTTCCAGGTTCGCAGGCGGAATATGGAGTTAAACATGAGCCAATTAGCGAGGAAATGGAATGTCATCCTGTTTCAGAATATGGCAAATCAAAGTTGAAATTTGGAAATATGGCAGAAGAATTTTGCAGAGATAAAAAAATTCGTTTTATACATCTTCGTATTTTTAGTATCTATGGTGCCGATGACAGACCTGGAACCTTGGTGGATACATGTGTGCGTAAGTTTAATAGTGGTGAAACTGTGCAGTTAGGTAATTGCACTCAAAAGTGGAATTATTTATATATTGATGATTTTACTGATATGATTAGTCGTATGATGGAAAAAAACATAGATACAGGGATATATAATATTTCTGGAGTAGATACCCGGGTTTTGAGAGAGTTTGTAACGGAGATATATCATTTATCAAATCAAACAGGAAATTATGAATTTGGAAATAATATAGTAAATCCTGAGGGAACACCTGATTTAGAACCAGTGATTAAAAAAGTAGATAGTGTAATTGGTACTCATAAAATAACTACATTTAGTGATGGAATAAGAGAAATTATGAAAAGGATTGAAGAGGAGAGTTTTGTATGAAAGCGTTTGTGTTAGCAGAACCAGGAAAGGTAAAGTGGTTTGATGCACCAGAACCGCAATTAGTGCCATATGGTGCTATTTTAAAACCGGTTGCTGTGACTCCATGTTCGTCTGATGTACATACAGTATTTGGTGGTGGTTCTAAAAAGCAGGATAATTTAGTGTTAGGACATGAGTGTATCGCCGAAGTTGTAAGTGTAGGTGAAAATGTATGTGACTTTAAAACTGGTGATCGTGTAGCTGTACCTGCTATTACACCTGATTGGAGAGAGAAAAGTATTCAGGAGGGAAATGACAGACATGCGTCAGCGCCATTTTCTGGACATCAGTTGGGAAGAACACAGCCAGGTGTTTTTTCAGAACGTTTTTTAATTAAGGATGCAGATACTACATTGGCACATATTCCGCAGAAAATATCAGAAGAGCAGGCGTTGATGAGTGTAGATGTGGTAACGACAGGATTTACCGGGGCAGAATATGCTGATATTAAGATTGGTGATACTGTATGTGTGATTGGTATTGGACCTATTGGTTTAATGGCGGTAGCAGGAGCAAAATTACGAGGTGCAGCTCGTATTATTGCAGTAGGAACACGCCCTAAATGTGTACAATTAGCAAAATACTATGGAGCAACAGATGTTTTAAGTTACAAAGAAGGGGATATTGTACAGCAGGTAAAAGAATTGACAAATGGAATAGGTGTTGATGCGACGATTATTGCAGGAGGAACTGCAG
>ERZ827156.644-NODE-644-length-48651-cov-18.183040_pt1 | contig 48651 bp, 44 predicted proteins | sample MGYA00519919_ERZ827156 | MGnify/ENA primary metagenome ERZ827156 (study PRJEB31778, sample SAMEA3449269) | human gut metagenome | biome: human gut; feature: human-associated habitat; material: faeces | place: United Kingdom | collected 2010/2012 ... | reverse complement strand
ACTACTCTCGACAGAGAGTATAGAAGTGCGCCCTTTAGTTCCTAAAGGGATTTTCCGTTTTCGCTTTTCAGAAAATTCCTTTGTTATATTTGAACTGTCCATAGAGCATAAATCCCAAACCAACAACTACTCCCGGTAGGATGATAACTGCCATAGCGGTCTCGCTCCAAAACAAAGCAATGTACCCTAAGATAAAAGATACTCCCATTATAAGCGTGCCTGTGCCAACGACTTTTCCGTACTTAGGTATATCCTCTTCTTTTACTTTTCGTCTGTTGTACGAATGTATCGTACTGATATTACCTTTGATGTTTGTAATGCCAAGCACAGAAATAAACAACCCCAAAATCAATAATATCAAATTATCCATGCTGTCCTCCTAAAAATAGAATAGTTCTTCGAATTTCTTATCTAAGGCAATGCAAAGGATAAGAGCTAACTTTGCTGTTGGGTTGAATTGCCCTGTTTCGATAGAACTGATAGTGTTTCTCGACACACCCACCATTTCTGCAAGCTGTGCTTGAGAAAGATTTGCTGCCATACGAACTTCCTTTAAGTGATTTTTCAGATGCAACTGCTCTTTCATACTCTCACCTCTAAAAGGCGACGAATAAATCCGGCAAATGCCAAGACGGAAAGAATCAAAAATAGGATGGTTAGCACCAAATCACTTTTTCGTTTCATTTTGATAAAGCGAACTAACCATTGCGTTGAAAGAATGCTGAAGTATATAACCCACGGACTATAAATCATAGTATGAGCAAGCACAGAAGATAACAGCGAAAGCAAACAACACACTAAAGCACCAACTCTGCTTGCGTGACTTCCGGCTTGATATACCACTTCCATTTCAGCCAAGTCCTTATTGCGATGTTCTTTTCTGCTTGCATTTAAGATTTCGTCCTTTTTCATAAAAACGCCTCCATGTCAAGTTTTCTTTGCACATTTTAATCATACACATACCAAGTTTTCTTGTCAATAGAGTTCATAAAAAAGTTACAACCGATATAAGAGATAACTTTTCTACCACTTCGATTATACTCACGACTTAATGACTTCTTGAATACTTGCCGAAAAAGAAAAACTGCCATCGGTTTGACAGCAGTTCTTCTTCGGTTGGTATCCGTTAGGAATACACAATATCATTCAATACAATCTCATCGGCACAGGCTCGAATGTTATTCATCAATCCTATCCATCTCATCATATCCGTTGCTTTCAGTTCTTCCGTTACACCCTGCTTCTTTGCCATTTCCTTTATCAGATATTCCGCCATATCACGAGCCGAAGTATCAATTTCGGCAAGGTGTTCATATAACTTTCCGCTTGTCAGCAGATTAAAATATAGCACACGCTTATGTTCCCTCAAATATCGTTGCCGCAATCGACCATATTTTGAAAGGGGAGGACTTTTCTCTACTGTCAGGCAGGGATAATAGTAATCTCCGATGAGTTCGTATCGGATACCTGTTCTTTCGTCTGTAATAAATCTTTGCATAGTTCTTTCTCCTTTTGCTTCTTGTAGTAAAACTCCAAGGTTTTTTTATTGTGGTTTACCTTTTTACATTCCTCGGAACAGAATTTCTGCTGACTGTGTGTAGGCCAGTAGGTACTGCCACACACAGCACATACACGCTGACGATAATAGTGATCACCTTTTTCCGCTTCTCTGTCGGCTTTCGTTTTATCCTGCCTTGCTTGATAGCAACAATCCTTTGAACAGAATACCTGTCGATTGCTTGTAGGGGTAAACTCTTTCCCACAATGAGGACATATCTTCATTTTGATGATTTCACCACCATTTTCAGCGATTTTCTTCGCCTTGCGTTTCTCTCGGTAGGCTTTTTCACGCTTACGCTGTTTTGCCAATCGTTCCATTTCTTCCTGTTCTTCCTGCTCGTTTATCTCGGCAATTTCTTCCTCGGTGTAGGCAATATCGACCTGTCCGACATAATTGAAGTAAATATCAACCTTTTGTGTCCTTGCTTTTCCCACACCCTCGGCTTCATACACCACAATCTTGTCAATGAGTTCGGTAAACATCAAATCAGAAACTTCCGTAGGATTTTTGTACTTGCGTATCAGCGATATAAAATGCTGAATATCCATAGTGCTGTCTTTTTCTTCAGAAAGTTCCTTTTTCATCGTTTCCATTTTCGCTTCCAATTCAGCCTGTTCATCGTCATACTGCTTCATCAGTTGCTTGTATTGTCTTTCGGGTAGCAATCCCGATATAAGATTTTCATACAAGCCACAAATGAGCGTAGAGAGTTCGTCATAGCGTTTCTGACAGCGTTTCAACTCCGATTGATTGTGCTTCGGCTTTTCCTCTTGCTTATCTTTCCAAAGGGATTGCAGTTCCAAAGCAAAGGCTTTTTCATCATTCAGAACAAATCTTGAAAAGCGTTTAACTGCCGATAATATCAAGGCTTCAACATTATCAGCACTAATCGTATGGGAAGTACAGAAATTAACCCTGCTTGCATACCCGCCGCAACGGTAAGAATACTGAACAGAACCGTCTTTCTTGCTATAATGCGTTTGCAAAGTCATTCTCCTGCCACAGTCGGCACAGTACAGATAACCGCTTAATCGGTTGGTATGTGTACCTCTTGCCGCAGCTCTGTTCACTCGTTTCTTTCGCTTCTGAACGCTGTCCCAAAGTTCCTGCGATATGATAGGCTCGTGGGTGTTATAAAACACATACTGCTCATCTTCATCGGTAGTCTTTCTCTTATGCAATTTAAAATTGGTGCTGACCGACTTTCTCAAAACAGTATGTCCAAGATATTCCTGCCTGCTTAAAATCGTTCTAATGGCAGATATGCCCCAAATATAAGGGTCTGCAAACTTAATCCCGTTGTACTGTTCGGGGTGATATTCCTTTGCATATGCGGCAGGAATTAAAACCTTTTCTTCGGTTAGTATTTCCGCTATGGTTCGTGGGCTTTTGCCCTCATTGGCAAGCAGAAAGATACGCTTTACCACCTCAGAAGCCACAGGGTCAACAACAAGCGTCTGCTTATCATTTGGCAGTCGGTTGTAACCATAAGGAATAGAGCCGCTACAACGCTTTCCGTCTTTCATTCGTGCGTCAAATACAGCCTTGATTTTATTGCTCGTGTCTTTGGCATAAAATTCGTTCATAATATTCAAAAACGGAGCAAAGTCATTATCCGAAGCATTGTTGCTGTCAATGCTGTTATTGATTGCAAGAAAACGGACATCTTTCTGCGGAAACAGAATTTCCGTATAAAATCCGACTTGCAGATAGTTTCGCCCTAATCGGCTCATATCCTTAACAATCAATGTTCCGACATTGCCTGCTTCAACTTCTTTTATCAAAGACTGAAAGCCTGGGCGATTGAAATTTACACCCGAAAAACCATCGTCAGTAAAATGGCGGATGTTCTCAAAGCCATTTCTACGGGCATAATCTTCGAGGTATTTTTTCTGATTGGTAATGGAATTACTCTCGCCATTCAGGTCATCATCTCTTGATAATCTCTCATAAAGTGCTGTAATCTTTGAAGTCCTTGACATTCTCTTAACCTCCTTCCTTATGTATTTTCAATTTAGGACAGTTAATTTTATCGTCCTATTAAAGTATAGCCCTCTGGGGCAAGCTCCAGAGCCGTTACGGTTTCTCCAAAGGTAGAAGCCCAACTGTCAAAATGCTGCAAGCCGTTCCGCAGTAAAGTATCATACTGCAAATACCGTTGAACAGAATACAGCTCTACCATTGAATTGCTGATAGGCGTACCCGTTGCAAATATTGTCCCTCGGTTGCCTGTGATTTCGTCCAGATAACGGCATTTCATAAACAGGTCGCTTGATTTTTGAGCTTCGGTCTGGGCAATGCCGCCGACATTCCGCATTTTCGTGTAGAGATACAAGTTCTTGTAAAAATGGCTCTCATCAATAAAGAGCCTGTCAATACCGAGCTGTTCAAAGTCGATTACCGTGTCCTTGCGCTTGGTATCGTTGAGCTTGTCGAGCTTTGCTTTTATCCCTTTTCGGGTTTTCATAAGCTGCTTGACCGTGAACTGTTCTCCTTTGCTTGCCTGCACATCGTCAATACCACGCTCAATGTCATCGAGCTGTTGTTCGAGCTGTTCCCGTTGCCGTTCAATGCTCATCGGGATTTTCTCAAACTGCGAATGCCCGATAATGACAGCATCGTAATCGCCTGTGGCAATACGGGAACAGAACTTTTTGCGGTTTCCCGTTTCAAAATCCTGCTTTCGTGTCACAAGGATATTAGCACTCGGATACAGACGCAGATACTCAGAAGCCCATTGACCGACAAGATGATTTGGAACAACGAACATCGCTTTATTGCAAAGTCCGAGCCGCTTGCTTTCCTGTGCGGCGGCTACCATTTCAAAGGTTTTTCCCGCACCTACCTTGTGGGCAAGGAGCGTATTGCCGCCATAGAGAATATGAGCGATAGCGTTTACTTGGTGCGGTCTTAGGGTGATTTCTGGGCTGATGCCGCCGAAAGTAATATGACTTCCATCGTACTCACGGGGACGGACAGAATTAAAAGTGTCATTGTAATACCTGACAAGGCGGTTTCTCCGTTCTGGGTCTTTCCATATCCAATCCTGAAACGCCTGTTTGATTGCTTCCTGTTTTGCCTGTGCCGCCGTGGTTTCCTTTGCGTTGAATACGGCTTTTTTGTTTCCGTTCTCGTCATAGACATAATCAAAAATACGGGTATCACGGAGATTTAGAGTATCCTCAATAATACGATAGGCGGAAGCCCTCTTTGTACCGTAGGTGCTGTCCGCCTTTATATTTCCGTAATCGGAACTCTTATTCTCGATAAACCAATCGCCGTTAATCGGGGTATATCTTACCCTGATACGGTTTTGTGCATAGCTTGACGGAGTTAAAAGCTCCATTACAAACCTTTGAATATCCTCCTGCGGTATCCAAGTCGTACCCAAACGGACAGAGATTTCAGCCGCCGACAGGTCTTGCGGTATGACCTGCTTTAAGGCTTGTGCGTTGACCGCAAACTCTGGATTTTCATTTGCTGCGGCTTCGGCGGTTATGAGTTTGGCTCTTACATTGCCAGACAAATACTCATCGGCAGTTACATATTGAGCAGGCTCGGCTGCGGGGATACGGAAGATAACGCCCTGCAAGTCCTTTATGATTTCTTCTTTCGGTTTGCCTGTGAGCTGTTCCATATAGGGCAAGTCAACACGGGCTTTTTCACCGATAGACAGGGCAAGAGCTTCGCTTGCGGTTTCAACGGAAGTGATTTCACGGTGGGGCTTTATCGTCCTTTTCGTGAACATATCCGCTTTTCTTTTGAAATTGCCCTCATCGTCAAGCACCTCCAGAGAACACAAAAGGAAGTAGCTCTCGTCCGACGCAAAAGCGAGATAGTTTCCTCGGCTGTTGATAAGTCCGTACTGCTGCGTAAAGCTGTCATACAAACGGTTTAGATTTTCCTGCTCGGTGCGTATCAAATCATCTGGGTAATCCTCTGTCTGATACTCTATGAGCTTTCTCACGCAATCACGGATTTGGATAAGTCCCTTAATGCGGTTTTCTGCGGTAACAGACGCCGCCGCAGGGGTCATACGGTCATTTTCTCTGAAATAAACCTTGCCGTCCACCAGCGCATACGAGAAGTTACGCACATTCGGGTCGGCGGGAATGGAAGCGTCCTGCCCGTCAGAGATTTCGTCAATCTCGCTTTCGTACTCTGGGATTTCTCCCTGAATGTTCTGGACGGCGTTATGAAGCAGCTCCGACAGAGGTATATCCTGATAGGCTTTGCAGGCGGAGTCAAAACCAAAGCGTGTGCTTTCCATTTTCATCTCGCCCAAAATCATCTCTGGGTGTTGCACAAAATAGCTGTTCATCGTAATGCCGTTCTCATCGGTATCAAGGTGTACCCAATCTGGCTCGATGTCTGCAATGCGGTCACGCTTCTGCAAAAAGAGAATGTCACTTGTAACCTCTGTGCCTGCGTTTGCTCGGAAAGTGTTGTCGGGCAGTCGGACAGCTCCGAGCAGCTCGGCTCGCTGGGCAATATATTTGCGTATTTCAGGGCTTGCCTTATCCATTGTTCCCTTAGAGGTAATGAACGCAACGACACCGCCTGCACGGACTTTATCAAGAGCCTTTGCGAAAAAGTAGTCGTGAATGAGGAACTTCTGGGCGTTGTATCGGCTGTCGTTGACCTTGAAATCTCCAAACGGCACATTGCCGATAACCACATCAAAGTGGTCGTCTGGGAGCTTTGTTTCTTCAAAGCCCTGCACGGAGATATTTGCTTTCTGGTAGAGCTGCTTTGCGATTTTTCCCGTAAGGGGGTCGATTTCCACACCGCGGAGCTTCGAGCCTGCCATCTCATCGGGAAGCAGACCAAAAAAGTTTCCCGTTCCGCAGGACGGCTCTAAAATACTGCCCTCAGAAAAGCCCAAACGCTCAAGAGCTTCATACATACCCTTGATTACAACGGGCGGCGTGTAAAATGCTGTCAGGGTAGACTCCATTGCCGCACGGTATTCTTCTGGTGAGAGGCTTGCATACAACTCTTTGAACTCATCAGCCCACGCCGTATTGTGTTCATCAAACGCCATAGACAGACCGCCCCAACCGACATACTTTGAAAGGGTTTCCTGTTCTTCGGGCGTGGCAAGTCGGTTTTCAAGCTCCAATTCGTGTAAGAGATTGATAGCCGCCATATTATTGCGGAACTTTTCTTTTGCGCCGCCGACACCCAAAGTATCCTCGGTAATGCGGTAATTGTGCCGTGGCTCTGAGGGGGCAGGGGCGGGAGATACCGCCTTATCGGGCTGTTTTTCTTCCTGCACCTTACTAAGCAGGCTGCGGATATAACCGATTTTCTCCACACGGTTGATGGGAAAGCCCACGGCATCGGCAAAGGTAATATCCCGCATTGACACATCGCCGCTTATTTCGCTGATGCTTTCAATGACATAGCGGCGGTTATCAATAAGAATTTCCTTGCCGATAAGGTCAGCGTTATCCTGCTTGTCGGGCTGTTCCTGCTGGCTTCGTTCCGCATCTTTTTGGGCAAACAGCTTGACGATGCTTTCAGCACTATTCAGAGTGTCGGCGTATTCCTGCGCTTCCTCCTCGGTTTCAAAGGTCTGGTAAATGCCGCCCACATCGTAATACTGCCCGTCTTGCCCGTCTGGTACGGTGTTATCCCGTATGATAAACGGGTCGGCAAAGGCATCGGAAGTCAATTCTACGGTATAGTGCGGCGTTTGCTTTTCTTCCTCGGCAGGGGCAAACCAGTCGCTTTCTGTTGCCATAATCTCCGCATAGAGCTTTTCGTCCTCTGGGGTGAGCGTTTTATGCTGCTCCAGATAAGGTACAAACACATCTCGTCCCCATTGCAGGCTTTCTATTTGTTCACGGTAATAATCCTCGCCCTGTTTCTTCCATTCGGGAATAAACGGGCAATTCGGGGACAGGGAGTATTCGTAAAAGTTTTTGATATGGGAGATAAGGTCGCCCTCGCCGTCGCCAATATCAAACCGTCCTTCATAATGGAAATCTTCGCCGCCGATAGTAGCGGTAATCTCAAAATCGGTCTTATGATACCAGCCGACATTATCCTTGCTCTCACGCTCACGGTGCTGCTTTTCGTCCAGAACGCCGAGAAGGTAGTTGCCCAGAGCAAAGCTCAAATCGGTATATCGGTCATTAAACTGCCTGTCATAAAAGGCGGGGTGTTCCGAAAATCCGATAGAGAACTTTATGCTGTCTGGCTTTTCTTCGGACGGTGTTTGAACACTCTGCTTTTCGGTAACGACCACTTTCAAATGGTCGTTAGCAGGGTTTTCCTTTAACTTTTCCTCAAAATCAGCTCGGCTGAGTTCCTTGCCGAACAATGGAAAGTCGGGATTACGCAGAGAAACAGCGTTTTCATCAAACGCCGCAATCTCATATTTGTCTGCCCCGATATATACAACATCGTCCTCGTGATAGACATAGCGGAGAGGATACAGCTCCATAAGCTCCTGTGAAAACCGCCACGCATTGCTGCGGCTGTAAACATCGGCGGTCTTTCCCTGTACCAAAGCAAGAAAATCAATGAGCTGCTGAACAGTAGCGGGGTCGCCTAAATGCTGTTCCATTTGTTCGGCGGTCACATCTGCAAGGTCGGTACGCTCCACATTTTCAAGCAGGTCTTTCTCATAATGGTCTAAATCACGGATAAAATCGGACAGCCGCAAAGCAAGGGTATCTCTCTTATCGGCAGGGGGAAGGTCACGGTTTGCGTCGATGAAACGCTGCCTTGCCATTTTCCTTTGCGTGTCGATTTCGTACTGCGGAGCTTCCTCACTTTCGAGATAATCGGCGTAGTGGTCTTTTTCCTTTTCATTCAGGTAGCGGTCATTCTTTATCAGCTCACGCAGTCGTTTTTCGACCTTTGCCCAAGAAAAAACAAGGTCGGGGTTTGCAGATGAGCCGTACTTTTCAATCGCAATGCCTTTCCCGTCGTGCCAAGTGTGTCCCTGCGTACCGTCTGGGAAATAATGCGTACCGCCGCCTGTGCCGTACTCTTTTTTGAGAAAATCAATATTGCTTTTGCCGTCCTCATTCTTTTGAAACCGACGGTAGATACGGTATTTACCATTCTGAAATCCGCTTCCTCTTTGGAGAACAGAGTCAATATCTTCCTGAGAAATAACAAAAGCAGAGGATTTTTCGTCCTCTGCTTCAGCTAACATTTCAATCTGTTCCTCTACGGTGGGGAGATTAACTGTGACCTGCTGTTCATCAGCGACATTTAGCTGTAAATCAGCTCGTTCAGTATCGTTTCCTCCGCTTGACTGCGGATATTGTTCATCAGCCCGACCCATTGCATCGGTGCTTTTTCTTTCAGTTCCTCCGTCACGCCCTGCTCCTTGCAAAGCTGTTTTGTCAGAAGCTCCAACCTCGTAAGAGCCGTCTGTTCCACCTCGTAAAGATGTTTGTTCAGCTCGCCCGATGTCAGCAGGTTGAGGTAGGTCACTCGTTTGTGCTGCTCCAGATAATCCCTGTGCATCAAAGCGTATCTGCCAAGCTGAATTTCTGGCTCTGTCGGTAATGTCAGGTCGGGAATAAGATAATCCCCTTGTTTGGTGTATGTGATTTCGCTCATTATGATTACTCCTTTCGGCTTGTTCTCTGCCTACATCATAGCGTGTTTGAGATTGCGGCGCAAAGGTGCGATTTTGACTTTTCTCCGCAATTTGCACATCTCGGATAGTCTGAGAGATTTCCCTGAGTGCCATTTCAGAAATGTCGCTTGTAGCAATACCGAGGGCGTTGATAGTGGCAGGAGTATTAAAGTTAATGATTTCCGCAAAATCCTCACGCTCAAATACCGCTTCGGTATCAACACCACAACGGCTCATCAGCATATATGCTACGCTGTTGACCGCAAGCTGTCGGTAAATGACCTCGATATTATAATCGTCAAGACCCTCTAACAAACTATCCTGCGTACAGGATTTGAGCTGCGGCATATAATCCTGCAAATTGTCCTCAACTGCGTTTTTTGCCGTTTCCATCAGCACCGAAGCAAGGTCGGTGCTTTCCACATCGCCAAATCTGTCGGAAAGCCGTTCAATAACTGCCTGCTCGTATCGCTCACTCATCTGCCATATCGGAACAGGGCGGCTGCCGTAATAACCCTCGTGCGTATCGGATATATCAAAATAGTATTTCAGCGTGTTCCTACGACCTTTCGGGTCGAACACCGCAATGCCTTTGCTGTCTTTATTTACCCAACGCTTAAACTGCTTGTTCCAAGTTTCAAGCTGTGCTACCGCAACAGCGTCAGGGCGTTGAGCGTAAATCAAGAGCTGTTCATCAAATCGGCATTTATAGTTGCGGCAAGCGGCAGACAAAAAACTCTGCCACGCCTGCGGATTTTTAGCAACCGCCACGCCTGTGCGCCGATACAGCTCTGTAATTAGCTGATACTTCGCAGCCATTCTTTGCACACCTCCTTATCGCTGATTGTCATAGTCATTCTTTCATTTCACCGCTAAAAAAGGAAATGACCTTATTTGCCTTGATACTCTTTTGCAGCTCATTGATAATACCGATGTCGGCTATGGTGATACCCTGTATCGCAAGAATATCGTCCATTGTCATAGCGGCAATCGACTTTTCATCAGTAAAGCCTGCTTCAAAGACCTTACCAAGCACCTTGATTGCCTTTTGGTTGAGTGCCATTTTCAAAACCTCCTATCGTTCTAAATCTTTATGCTTTGGGGCTTTTGTTACCGTCTGCGGCTCTGTGGGCTTTGGCTCATAGGTCGCTCCGTTTTGTTCCATACGCTCGGCAAACTCGCAGATATGGAAAATGTTATTTCCAATCTCGGTATGATACTCGTCAATAAAACGGCAGGGGCGTTCGGTTTTTTCTCCCCACGATGATGTGATGATGATTTTGCCGCCGTCTGGGATACGAAACAGCTCTTTGTAATTTGGGTCGATAAATCGGATACCCTGTTCAGCTTTTTGGATATGCTTATCAAGCCATTCTTTCACAAAGCAATAGCAGTAAAAATTGTAATCGCCCTTAGTCGGGTTGCACCGAAACAGAAAGGCGTGTTTTTCTGTATCCACACGGAAACCGTACTCGGTGCAATAGCTTCCTGCAAATGCGCTTTCAGGATAATGCTTTGCAAACGCACTCATATCATAACGGTTGTGCAAAAGTCCCTTGTCCTCACGAAGCGAATTGATAACCTCGTCAAGCTCTTTCTTAAATTCGTCCGTTTTCCATTGTGGTCTTGTATCAAACCAAGTAGTGTAAAAGCCATATCCAGAAGATGCAAAATCTCCACGCAAGTGTCCGATATTACTTGTCTGTCCCTCAAGCTGCATACTTTGAGCGTAGGTGTATTTCTGTTCGGCAGGGGTTAAGGCTCGTATCTCCATATCAGCGTTCCTCCCGATTTTTCTGTTTTTTCTCTTTCTGCTGCTCCTTGATTTTTGCAAGAGCTTCCTTTGCCCAATCAGGCATACATTCGGGCTTGATTTCTCCTAACACATCGTACCGTTCCCATCTGGATTTTTCGCCTGTGGCAAGGCAAGTGCCAAAGACAGCGTTACCTCTGCCGCCTGTTGCTCCATTGCCGCCGTCCGCCAAAACGAGCTGAAAAGCAGGGTGCTGATATTCATACCGTTTCGGCTCTGCATTGATAACGACAACCTTGCCGACAATACTGCTGCTGCGTTTGTCTGGAATACAATGGTCTTTCGTGAACACGGTATTGTCAAAAGCGAATTTGGATAATTCGGATTTGGTTTGCTCTATCTGGGACTGTACTCGCTGAATGAAAATCCCCATAGCTTCCAGATAATCGTCACAACCAACGCTTTCTGTTGCCCACGGCACACCAAATGGATTATGGTAGTCGCAGTAGCTTACAAGGAAAGGGTATTTATCGCTTTTATCTACACCGAAAACAACCTCTTTGTCGCCAATATAAATGCTGTTCACGACCTCATAATTGCCGAGCATTCGTTTTTCTTCACTCATTCGATTGCTCCTTTCGTTTCTTTTCCTCTTTCTGCTCGTCTAAAATCCTGCGGATACAGACATCGCAGAAAATAACAGACCCGTCCTTATATCGGGGATAAGGACAGTTCGTGCAGTCATATTTTCGTTTATCGCTCACGGTCATCACGGCTTTTCTGTTTTTTATCGGGCTGGTTGTAGGGCATACAGCACTCTCTTTGGTAGCGTTCATTCAGCTTTTCCCTCGCTTCCGATAACTGATTGCAGTAATATCCCCAAAAATAATCCGAGCCGTCCTTGCAGTACCAACACACATACGGGTTGGGGGCTTTGGCGTTATGACCGATGACAAGCTCGTTGCTCCCGATAGTACAGCTTTCGATGATTTCATAACCGCCGTTTATGCGTTTTTCTTCCATTTCACACCTCATTCCTTAGCGTATTTGCGGTATGCCTTTTCGCCTTCGGCACGGAGCCGCCTTACACGGGCGTTCCCCACAAGCTCTGGATATTTTGCTTGCAGCTTACGGCGTGTTCTGCCCACGCTCTCAAAGCTCGGCAGACCGAGATATTTATACTGTTCCATTACTTCCGCAAAGGGCATTGCTCCTGCACCTTTCAAATAGGTGTTGCACACAATCAGATAGAGGGTCATATCATCGTTTCTTGCGTCCTCGTTCTTTTGCAGAATAGCCTTTACCTTAGCTTCAATGGTTTTCAGATTTTTCATAGATTGCCTCCATATATGGAAAGAGGGCGGCTTATCAACATAAGCCGCCCTTTTCCTGTCATATCGGGTTATTTCTTCTTTCTGTTTCGGATATTAAGCCATATTGCCGCACCGACGATAAACACTACAAGCACAATGGCGATAATGGTTTTAGCGTCCATAAATCAGTCCTCCTTTTTCTTTTTCTTGAAGCTGACAAAGCCGAGAACGCCTGCACCGATAACGGAAGCAGCCGCAAGGCTTACCCACAAGCCCAGATTAAAGTCATCGCCTGTTTTTGGCGTATCCCTGAACTCATTGTGCATTTCAACAATCGTAGTAGAGTCTGTTTTGACGGTTGCCTGTTTGTCGGCAGGAAGGATATATCCTGCGGAAGCCGAGTCGCTGACTTCGGACACGGTGTATTCACCGATACGCAAGCCCTCAATAAAGATTTCTCCGTTCTTATCGGTCTTAAAGGTCTGGTCGTAGCCGTCAGCACTTGTCACACGGAAAGAGAAGCCCTCAACTTTGCCGTCAGAGGAAGTCTTTACGATTTTGAGAGAGCCTTTCTGTGCGTCATTGATAAAGCCAACGCCTGCTTTGTTTTCTACGGTATAGGTCTTGCCGTTTTCCTCGATGGAAACGCCGTACACGCCATCATCAAGCACAAAGCCGTCTGGAGCTGTTTTTTCACGGACGAAATACTTGCCGTAGCGCAGCTCGGTCATTCGATAAACGCCGCCCTCAAGCTCAGTCATTTCGCCGCACAGCTTATCGTCTTTATCAAATTCGCCGTTGCCGTTTGTATCGGCATACACCTCAAAGACCGCACCTGTGAGCTTATTGTCGGGATAATCTGCGTCAACCTTAGTCAGTTCAATATTCCCCTTGATAAAGTAGTTCACAAGCTCGATTTCCACGACCTCATCAACTTTGCCGACAGTTACGGCGATTTCTTCCTCGGAGAGTACAAAACCTGTGGGACTTTCAATTTCACGGATTACCCAAGTGCCATACGGCACTTTTTCAAAAGAAAAACTACCATCATCGGCTGATGTGGTAGTCTGGATAGCATTTTCTTTTGTAAACTCCTCTGTACCTGTCTTAAAGATACCGATAACCGCACCGCCCAGAGCGTTTCCGTCCTCATCGGATTTTAGACCGCTTACCGAGCCGTAAATGATTTCATTCTCAATAGCTTCGCCGTCATTGGCGGAAAGATGAACAATCGCAGTGTCCTGACCTGCGTACTCAAAGTGGACAGGGTATTTCTGCTCATTCAGGACATAAGCGGAATTGGTTGACAGCTCTTTTACATAGTAGCTGCCGAACGGAAGGTCGCTATTGACCGAGCCTTTGCCGTTTTCGTCCAGAGAAATAATCTCAATCAGACCATCGGCGGGGATAACCGTACCGTCTGCGGCGGTAAGGTCTGTTTCTGCATACAATCCAAAGGTTACATCAAAGATTTCGCCGTTATTGCCAACACCGTAGGCTTCATCTGTTTCAAGGCTCTTTACAAGGTCAATTTCCACACGCTGCCTTTCATTGTAAAAGCTCGTTTCGGTTTCGGTAACAGCAATATTCTGACCTGCATACACAAGCTCGACAGCGTGAATTTCGTCATTCAGCACCATTCCGTAAGGAGCTGTGATTTCCTTGACCTCATATTTACCCAGATACAGCTCTTTGGATTTTGCAGTTCCGTCCGTGCCTGTGGTAATAGTGTCAACAACCTCTCCCTTAGAAGCTCTCAGCGTTCCGTCCAGAGTATAAATATCCTCGGCGGCGGTAATCTCATAAACCGCACCTTCAAGCCCCTGTACCGCAAATACGGGCTGATACATTCCGTTATTCTCAGAAACGGAAGTGAACACCTCACCAGACTTGGAAACGGTAATTGTGCCTTTCTGCGCCATATTGGAGCGAACCACCTCAATGACCGTAATGCCGCTTTCTTCGGCAGAGCCGTCCTGCGTTACATCAAAATAGACAGGCTCGGAGTTCAGAACATAGCCATACGGAGCCTGCACTTCCACGATTGAGTATCCTGTGCCGTATTCCAAAGTCTGCGGCGTAATGAGATAACCGTCTGCTGTGGTATAAAAGGTGTCAATGGTCGTCACTTCGGGATAAGTGAAAGTCATTGTCACAAGCTCACCGTTGGGGTCGTAAATCTGGAAGCCTGCGCCTGCATACGGAATGGTAGCACCTGTTTCCGCATCTTTCTTTACGATTTTGATATAGCTTTCAAAATTAGCGTTATTGATAAGATAGCGGTAGGTCTGACCGTCCTGATTGATGAACACATCAAAAGGCTTCATCAGCTCTCGACCTTCCCACCCAGAGGTCTGCTCTACGACATAAACGCCGCAAGGCATATCCTTTGTCTGGGCGAAGCCGTTTTCATCACAGATGAGTATATCCCGTTCGGTTTCCTTTGCAGCGTCATAGCTGCCTGCGGATTTCAGATAAACTTCAAAGGTAGCTCCCGTTTCAGGCGTTTCAATCTGGGTTTCTCCGTCATCGGTATGCTTGATGATGGCGATATTGCCCTTGATAATCTGCTCATTCACATCGTTTGCGGTACTGTTGCGCTCTACGGTATAAAGCTCTGGCTCTGCGCCGATATGATGAATGGTGGTGTCGAGCAGATAGCCCTCGGACGGGCTGATTTCTCGGATAGTCCAGTCATCATCGCAGATATAATAGTCTGTTGTAAACTGCCCGTTCTCGTCCGTAGTGTAGGTGTCAATCAGTTCTTCGCCTTTATAAATGCCGTAAACTGCACCTGCAAGAGAAGCGTCGCCCTGTGCCGTGCCTGTTTCCGCATCGGATTTCGTCACGGTCACATTGAACTTTTTGAGAATGTTCGTAAAGCTGCGGCTTGTAACCTTTTCCCATTCAATAGGAGCTGTCTGGCTTTCGGGAACAACATAGCGAATAGCCGTATCTACTTCCTCTACGGTGTAAGGTGTTTCGCCGCTGATTAGGACATTTTCAAATCTTGCCACACCGTTTTCATCGGTAACAGCATACTCATCAACGGGCAAGCCGCTAAGAGATGTGCCATAAAGGTGGAACTTCACACCCTCCACAAGATTGTCCTCAGAGTTTTTGATAATCTCCAGACTGCCACGCTTCAAGGTGTTGTTAAAGGTTACGGTAGCAGTATGACCGCTTACAATCGTTACCCTTTGAACGCTCTGCGGCTCGTATCGGTCAATGGACTGCTCTGTGACGGTGTAAACCCCCGGCATTAGCTGAACATCTACCGTACCGTCTGCGCCTGTGGTAACGGTTTTATTTACACCGTTTCCAGAAATATTGAAGCTAATGCCAGACACAACACCGTCCTCAGAGGTCTTTTTAATCTGCCCTGTGCCGTAGGTTTCTGTGTCGATTTTAAGATAGAAATATACGGGGTCGGAAGCTCCAGAAACCATTGTCTGTTTACCAACACAGCCCCAGATAAGCATTTCTCCGCAATCGAGATTGACATTTTTCTGTGCCGATACTGTTACGGGAGAAGTAATCATCTTATCACTCGTAAAAGTATATTTGTTGCCGCTTCTTGTTACGGAAATACCGCTTGCGGAAAACTTAATATCGGACAATGTGTTGTTGGTATCCTCAAGCGTCAGGCTGTATTTCTTTGTATCGGGATTGTATTTGAGAGTGTAGGTGTCCGCATTGCTCTGGCTTCTTGCTGCAAAGCTCGGAATGGTATAGTGTTTTGACATCTGCGACAAAATCCAGTTGTAGCATTTCTCGGCGGGTCTGCCTTTCAGGGAATAGTAGTAAGTGTCCCCGTCAATCCCGTTTGCACTCTGGCGGTTTGAGGGGCTTGTGCGGAGCTGCTGCTGATATTCCCAGATAATTGTCTGGGTCGCAAAAGCATAATCATCTACATTTGTGCCTGCAACGGGAGAGGATTTACCCTCGTGCCAGCCATACATCAAAGCCATCATAATACCGAACTGAGCGTCAGTCGGCAGGTTTTGAAAATACGAGCTGTTCTTTCCGCTTTTGGACACATAGGAATTGCCCGTGTTGAAATCAACGCCAGACTCCACGCAGTAAACCTGATGTGTTCCGCTATTATCTGTCATCAGATATTTTCGCTTGGCGTTACCTGCGTTAATGCTTTGCACGGTAATGTTGCCTTTACTGTCATAAACGATAAAGGAATAGGTCGCTTTGCTTCGGTAATACTCGCCGTCAGAGCCGACATAGTAATCGCCAAAGGAAGATGTGCAGCTTTTACCTTCCTCGCTCGTCCACGCAAAGGCAGACATCGGCAGAGCTGTTATCATCATCAGCAAGCAGAGAGCCGCCGACAGGATACGCCTGCCTTTCTTTGTAAACTTAGTTTTCATAGGCTGTTAAACCGTCCTTTCTTGATTTTGGGCATAAAAAATCCCTCTGTCTTTGAACAGAGGGAAAAGCCTGATAGCTGCTCACGCAAAGAGGAAATAAATCGAGTAGCTGCCGTTTCCTCTTGCTTCGCAATAAATATTAAAAGCTGTGATTTCATCAATTCCGTATGCGCCGAGATTTTCGACAGTATGGAATGTGATATAGCGTTCAAGGCTCTGCTTTAATGCTTCGCCCTGATTGTTCTGTGATGCCGTTACAGGTTTCCACCAAGTAGAATTACTCGGAGTGAGTGAGCTGTCTAAGGCAAGCCCCATATCCAGACCAATGCCGATACAATCTTCCTTGACCGTTTCAATGTCAAATTCATAATCATAGGCGGTTTTAGGCTTTGTATCTTCGGGGACTGTCTGCGGTGGTATCTCCGCAGGCGGCTCTGTTTTCTCTGGCTTTTCGACAGGAGCAGAGCTGCTTTCTGTTACCGCAGGTTTTGTTTCAGATACTTGATTTTTTCCTTGCGATACAGGCTCGTTCTGGTTTGAAGTTTCGCTTTCAACAAGCTCATACTCTGTAACTTCGGCATTGCGTTCAAGCTCAGTATCCGTTTTGGCACTTTCACTTTCTTTACTTTCCGAGAAAGAACTGCTTTCTGTGCTTTCTGTTTCGGCGGCGGCTTCTGTTTCCGTTACAAGCTCATAATTATCACTTTCTTTGGGGGCTGTTGAAACATCGGCACAGCCGCTTAATGTCAATATCAGCACAAATAGCATTGCAATCATCTTTTTTCGCATAGCATAGACCTCCTTTGCGGCTTCATTATACGAAAAACCTCAGAAGCTCTCAAAGGTAGAAAATCTTTCAAACAAAGAGTTTTGCATATATTCTTTTTTCGGATAGTCTTGGTAGTAGAAAAGGGGGTGAGGTGTGGAGAGGGGGAAGCCGAAAAAGCGGCTATCCACGAAAACGGGCAGACCTCGCCCTCGGTGTGCGGCTATCGTTCCTGAGCTTTGTTTCGCTGCAAGTGTCGGTTGTAAAACTCCAACGCTTTTACAACAAAATCCGCTTCCTGTCCTTTGGGAACAGATTTAGGAATGAGTTTGGTTATCCTCTCGTCACGGAAAGCAGGCTTTTCCCTTTGATTGGGTTTTTCTTCCTCCATAATGCTTTGGATAACCTCGCCTGTCAGCTTACCCTCCTGCATAAACTTCTTCATTTTGATAGCCTGTGCAAGCGACGGGGTAGCGTCGTTGTAGCTCATAGCTTCAAGCAAGGTGTATTGCTGTTCTTCGTTTAGATAAGAGATTTCAACAGCAGGACGAAAAGCAATCTGCCTTTCATCTACCATTTGCAAGATTTCGGGAACAAGCTCAGTCAAGCGGATAAAACGGCGGATTTGCTCACGACTTTCGCCCACTTTATCGGCAAGTTCTTCATTAGACCTCGACTTCGACACCATTGGTGTCGAAGTTAAATCGTTCCTTTGTCCCTGTCTGTCCATTGCTTCAAGCCGCATTTTATAGGCAAAGGCTTTCTCACTCGGTAAAATCGTTGACCTCTGTAAATTGCTTTCTACCATTACAATAATGGCTTCATCACGGGTCAGCTCTTTAACCTCACATTTCAGCGTTTCAAGCCCCGCAAGCTCGCAAGCCTTTTTTCTTCTGTGTCCGCTTACAAGCTCATACCGTCCGTCCTCTTTAAGCCGAACGGTAGCAGGGGTCATTACGCCGTTTCGCTTAATGCTCTCGACAAGCTGCTGCATATCCTCGTCCATTAAAACCTTGAACGGGTGGTCTGGAAACTCGTCAATCTGCGATAAGGGAATATCTCTGATTTTACTCAGCTTTGCTTCTGCACGGCTTTCATCTGTCTGAAAAAGGTCATCGTAAGCGGTCAGTTCGATTTTGGTTTCTCTGCTTCTCGCCAATCTCTGCCACCTCCTTTCCGAACTGCTCATAAGCTGCGGCAACCTTACCGCTTTTGTCGTAAGCAAAAATGCTCTTGCCCTCTGCGGTAGCTTCCACCGCACGGATAGAATGCGGTATCTCAGTATCAAACACCTTGATTTTTTGACCGTAGGCACTTTTTACCGTTGCCGTGATTTCCTTAGAAATGTTGGTACGGGGCATTACCATAGTCATTAAAATACCGTCTATCCGCAGCTTAGGATTGATTTGTCGTTTTACCATTGACACAGAGCGAAGCAACAGCTCCAAACCTTTCGCTGAGAGATAGTGCGGCTGTGTTGGGATAATCACGCTGTCTGCCGCCGCCAGAGCATTTATCGTTATCATACCGAGAGAGGGCATACAGTCGATAAGCACATAATCGTAATTCTTCTTAACCTCGTTTACATAGGTTTTCAGAACACGCTCACGACTCATAGCATTGATAAGCCTTACTTCAAAGCCTGATAACTCAATGTTGGACGGAAGCAGGTCAACGCCCTCGCTGTGGTGTATGATACCTTGCGAAACATCAAAAGATTTATCGTCTATGATGTTCTGCATTACGGTGGAGAGCGTTATGGGTATATCGTCAGGTCTGTTGTAGCCGAGTGCCATTGTGAGATTTGCCTGTGCATCAGCATCAATGAGCAGAACTTTCTTTCCTTGCTGTACCAGACCTACGCCCAGATTGACCGCCGTGGTCGTTTTACCGACACCGCCTTTCTGATTGGTCAGAGCAATCACTTTGCAATTTGACATTTGTGCGTCCTCCTTTCGCATAAATTTAGCCGCTTTGTCAAGGCGGCTATGTAAAAGAGTGAGAGAACGCAAAAAAGCCGCTTACTCTTAGGTGAATAAGAATAAGCGGCTATGTGTGATATGCCTTAGATATGTTCAATTTTCATTTTCTTTACAGGAGCATTGACAACCTTGAAAATCAGCTCATCAACGCAGTCCGTGTATCTGCCTTCCTGTATCAGTCTGTTTTTCAGCTCTACAAGGCTATGTATTACCAACTGTCGCTCGTGGCTATCCAGATATGCGTGGTAGGTTTTATCTTTCATAACGAATACCTCCGTTTCATTTTTCATTATAGATATGTTTAAGAAATTACGCCATTGTGCCATCGCTGCCTGTACGCAATTTTCGTATTTGCTCATTAAACCTCTGGTGCTTGACAGACTTCACGGCAATTCCTATGAAATATCTGCTTACAAGGAAATCCAATAGATACTCTTTAGGGATTTGATAACGCTGTTTGATATAAAAGCATTTCAGCTCTTTTTTACCGCACCAGCGACTAACCGAATTTTTATTGTAGCCCGTAAACTGAGCTACCTGCTCAACCGACATAACATCTGGGTTGTTTTTTAGCAGTCGTTCATAATACTGCCGCATACGGATTAAATCCTCTTGTGTGAACACCTCATCAAAGGACGGAGCTTTTTTATCTCCGCCTTTTCCTTTGTAAAAGCTGTCTGGAGCTTTGAATAGCTCTGGGTAATCATCTCTGTCTTTCAAATACTGAATAACATCAACCGTCTTGATTTTGAAGCGGCGTGTTTTTTTGCCGCTATCTATGTTCGGCACAAGACCGCTTTCCAATAAAAACAAGCAGGTCTTTTTGCTGATATGACAGATACGGTACATCTGGTCTTTGGTTATGTATTCGGGGTATTGCTGCAAAATCTCGTTGCAATATTTTTCTGTAATCATCACTTACACCTCTTTGCGCTTTTTGGTCAACAGCAGAAGAAAGGTGTAAAAGTTCTCTCCAATAGTATTTTGAGAGTGCCTGAAAAGTAGGTGGGAAAAGGGGTTTTGTTCTCTCCTGAGTTCTCTCCGTTCTCTCCAAGTTCTCTCTTTTTTGCTTTTTTTGAGCCATTTTTGAAACCCATTCGAACTCACGCTTTTTTGCCGCTTTTCGCCGCTTTTGGCTCGGATTTTACCTGTAAATAAAGTAGTTTTTCTTGCATTATTTTCTGCTCCTTTCTAACACTTTCCATATCACATAACACATTCGAAATCGAATGACCTCTCTGACAGGCTGTTTCTTGAAAATCGTTGATTTTACGGGCTTTGTCGGTTATAATTGATTATGCGTAAATGAGAGTTCTCCCCATGAGTTCTCTCGACTATATAGTGGTCATCTGAGGGAAGCAGGAGAGGATTTTGAGACTAAAATTATCTTCAGGCAAAATCCTCGTTTCGGGGGTAAAATCCATTAAAGTGTGTTCGGAGTAAAACACTCGAAATCAGGTAGTCGCGCAAGCGGCTCGTGGGTTCGAATCCCACCCTATCCGCCAAAAAAGGCATCTGCTTGTGCAGATGCCTTTTTAACTAAGCAGATCCCTGCGGGATCAGTTAAGTGCACTTCGTGCGTGAAGTTCGCCTTACGGCGAGTGAATTGCCTGTGGGCATGGGCGGATCTGCTTTGCTTCACTTGGCGCAAAGCGCCAAACTTCACTCTTCACCGTGAGCGGCAGCGAACGACTTCACTCCCCGCCTTGGACTGTGCAGGCGCTACCGCTCTTCCATGCTATACAAACTCCCCTTTTCTATGCGCTGTTGTATAGCAGACCGAAACGGCAACCTCCCTCTTTAACCGCTTATTCCCCCATTCCGTCTACCTTCCCACTCTGGGGCTTTGAAGCCGATGAGGACAAAGTCGTCGGCGACGAGGAGTGGGCGCTTGACGAGTATGCCGTTCGGCGGCGAGGATTGCGGATTTATCAAGGCCTCGGGCGTATTTGCCAAGAGCTCGGAGCGGCTGTGACTGCCGGTGTCGGCGTACCTCATCGTGTGCGCACACGGCAGGGTGCTGTTCGACTGCGGCTGGTCACGGCAGATGAGTCCGATGGGCGTGCTTGACCGCAAAGCGCAGATACGCTCGCTCGGCTCGCTGCCGCTGTACATGACTAATCAGGGCGTTGTCGAAAGCGGTGCTGCCGTAAGCGAGCAGCTGGCGACAAAAGGCATCAGCTCGAGCGAGCTTGACCTCGTGCTTTTATCGCACCTCGACTGCGACCACGCAAACGGGCTGCGGGATGTGGCGGCGGCAAAGCAAATTCTTGTATCAAACGACGAGCTCAAATTTGCGCAAAACGGCACACTCGTCAACCGCATACGCTACAATGCCGACTGGTGGGCGGGCACGAAAATTCAGAGCTTTGACTGGAACGGCTCGGACGGTCCGGCGGGCAGGTCCTACGATGTGTTCGGCGACGGAAGCCTCGTGACGGTGAACACCCCCGGGCACTCGAAGGGTCATTGCGTACTGAAGATAACAAACGGCGGCGGCAAATTTGTCCTGATGTTTGCCGACGGCGGCTACGCCAAGCGCTCGTGGGAGGAGCTCATCACCTCGGGTATCGCCGACGACAAGGCGGCGTTCGAGCGCTCGCCGGAGTGGATACGCACTCAAAGTCTGAGTGCCGACTGCGTGGCGTTCAGCCGCATGTCATTGAATTTTAAAAGACGAGGGAGCATCCCTCGTCTTTTGGCTTTACTTATACAGCTCGGGGCGGCGCAGGGTGGTGTAGGGGCGGCGGCTGCGCACTATGGCTGCCTGCGGCAGGTCGAGGTCGGCGTAGACGAGCTGCTCGGTATCGTCGGCTTTGATGACGGTGTCGCCGTTCGGGTCGACGACGACGGATTCGCCGGAAAAGTCCATCTCGCCCTCCGTACCGACACGGTTGCACATAGCGATGAACACGCTGCTGTGGAACGCCTGCACCTTAAGCTCCCACTCGAACATCTCCGAGGGCTCGGCCTTGGTATTGACGGTGGGTATGAGAATGATATCCGCACCCATGAGTGCCTCGGTGCGCACGCTCTCGGGATAATGGCGGTCAAAGCACACAACGATGCCGATCCTGCCGAGCTCCGTGTCAAACACCTTGAAGCCGTCGTCGGCGGGGGTGTAGTAATCCTGCTCGAAAAACTTGTCCGCCTGTGCGATATGCACCATCTTCTGCACGCCGAGGATATCCCCGTCCGAGCCTATGAGAAGGCTGGCATCATAGGGCTTGCCGTTTTCGCACAGGTACACATTCGGCACTGCCATGATGTGATTTTCCCGTGCGGCATCGCAGAACGCCTTGATGACGGGTGAGGTGCGCTCTATCCTGTAATGCGCCACATCCTGACCCGGATACTGCGGGAAAAACTCCGTCAGCTGCACCTCGGGAAACAGGATAAGCTGCGCACCGTCGGCGGCAGCCCGCTCGATGGCTTTAATGCTCTTTTTGAGGTTTTCGGAGACGCTCCCCGAGTTTGACATCTGGCAAAGCGCAATTTTCATCATGACATCCGTCCTTTCATAGCGGTAGAATAGCACTGTCCCGGGCGCTTGTAAACTGCTTGTTGATTTGCCAGAGAAATTTTTATATAATGGTGCCGTTTTGTGAGGTGAGGCCAATGGATCGGGATCTGACCAAAGGGCCGGTCACAAGCTCCATGCTGCTGTTTGCGCTGCCGATGATTGTCGGCAATCTGTTGCAGCAGTGCTACAACATTGCCGACACGCTTATCGTCGGCCGCTTTTTGGGGCAGAACGCCCTTGCCGCCGTCGGCACATCGTTCAGCCTGATGACATTTCTGACCTCGATACTGCTGGGCATGTGCATGGGCAGCGGGGCGCTGTTTTCCATGCGCTTCGGGCAGCGGAACGAGACTGCACTGCGGGAGAGCGTGTGCGCATCGTTCGTGTTCATTGCGGCAGCATCGATTATTTTGACTGCCGTGGCGTTTGCATGTCTTGACCTGCTTCGCAGCTTTCTGCGTGTTCCGGCAGAGGCGTGGGGCGACATGCGCTCGTACCTTTTCGTCATCTTTTGGGGCATACCGGCCACATTTTTATATAACTACTTTGCATCGTACCTGCGTGCGGTGGGCAACTCCGTTGTGCCGCTGGTGTTTTTGGCGGGCTCGGCGGTGCTGAACATCGGGCTTGACCTTTTGTTCGTCATCACGCTCGGGCGTGGCGTTGCGGGCGCTGCGGAGGCGACCGTCATTTCGCAGTACCTGTCGGGCATCGGCATTGCGGCGTTTGCGCTCGCAAAATGTGCGCCGCTGCGGGCGGTCGTAAATGTGCGCTGTCTGCGAAAAAAGCGCATCGGCGAGGTGTGCTCGTTCTCGCTTCTGACCTGCGTGCAGCAGTCTGTGATGAATCTCGGCATACTCATGGTGCAGGGTCTTGTCAACAGCTTCGGCACGGTGACGATGGCGGCCTTTGCCGCCGCCGTGAAGATAGATGCCTTTGCCTACATGCCCGTGCAGGACTTCGGCAACGCATTTTCGACCTTTATTGCACAGAACTACGGAGCAAAAAATACCGAACGCATCCGCTCGGGGCTCAAGAGCGCCGTGTGCGTGGCGATGGTGTTCTGCATCATAGTGTCGGCGCTGATATTTGTCTTTGCAGACCCGCTCATGGCGGTGTTCGTGGGCGAAAACGAGACGGCGATAATTAGTGAGGGCGTGCGCTACCTGCGCATCGAAGGCGCATTTTACTGCGGCATTGGCTGTCTGTTTCTGCTGTACGGGCTGTACCGTGCGCTGGGCAGGCCGGGCTTCAGCGTGGTGCTCACGGTCGTGTCGCTTGGCACCCGTGTTGCGCTTGCGTACCTGCTGTCGGCCATCCCCGCCGTCGGCGTTGTGGGCATCTGGTGGTCAGTCCCCGTCGGCTGGTTCTTGGCCGACGCCGTGGGGCTCGTGTACTATTTTAAAAAAGTAAGAGGAAGCAGTGTTTGACTGCTTCCTCTTTTTCGTTTTAAATTTACAGCCCCAGCGAGGCTATCCACTTGCGCACCGAGGGGGCGGATTCTCTGCTGCTAAGGCGTTTGCCGGGAAGCCACTTGGTCTCGGGCGGGCAGCACCTTTTGAGGATGCTCTCGGTCTTGCCGAGGGGGCTTCCGCCGGAGGTGGCAAAGGGGACAACCGTCTTGCCTGCAAAATCGTAGCTCTCAAGGAAGGTCTCGATTATGCGGGGCGCCTGATACCACCAGACGGGAAAGCCGACGAACACGGTGTCGTACCGTGCCATGTCCTCGACCTTGCCTGCGATGGCGGGGCGGCTCTTTTCGTCGTTCATCTCGACGGAGCTGCGGCTCTTGGGGTCGTTCCAGTTGAGGTCGGCGGGTCTATACTCGGTCTCGGGCTTTATCTCATAAAGCTCGCCGCCGGTGACCTCGGCTATCGTCCTTGCGACACGCTCTGTCGAACCGCTTGCGGAAAAATATGCGACTAATGTTTTCATTGTGATTACTCCTTTACTTAAGCTTCAAGTAGACCTCGTCCGTTACCGGCTTGAGCCACTCGTTTGAGCCGTTCTCGCCCGGGACTTCCACCGCTAAGTGCGAGAACCAGCTGTCGGGCGCTGCGCCATGAGTGCGATCACCGTCACCAAGCTGCGGTCACGCAATGAGAGCTTATCCTCCCGACTCCAAACCTCGCCGAAAAGCACATCGTCGTTGAGCTGTGCAAATTCAGGGGCAAAGTCGCCGAGCTGATCTCTGCCTGCGGTCTGTTTTACTGCCATAACAGCACCTCCTGTTTTCTATTTTCCTTATTAAGTTTAACCCCGTATAAATTCTGATTCAACGAACAAATTGTTAATTTTTCTGCTAATCGCCCTTGCGGTTTAATACGATTTATTATATAGTTTATACAACAGGTGTATATATTTTGTATATACATCGGACGGTCAAATATAATAAGGAGGGATCATTTGATGGAGGTTAGAGAAAATCTTATAAAGCTCTGCGAAAAGATAGGCGACGGGCATTATAAGATAACGCCCGACTGCGCCGAGTACAAGGTGTTTGAGAAATGGATCACCGATGAGCAGATAGCGCTGCTCATGGCGATAAAGGGCGCTATGAAGCCGAATTTCCCGGGCGGCATCGCAAGAAGGGCGGGAATGCCCAAGGACAAGGCTCGCACCATGCTTCAGGAGCTTACGGAGATCGGACTTTTGGTGCAGGTGCTTGTACCGAAGATAGGCCTGGAGATATATCTTCAGCCGCTGTACACCCCGGGTGTGTTCGAGTTTCTGCTGTTAAACGAGCCGTTTTGCCGTGCCCACCCCGAGATAGCCTACGCATTTGAGCAGCACGCAACGGACAGTCAGACAGAGCACGCCATGAATACGCCCATGGGAGCCGGCATCATGCGTGTCATCCCCGTTGAGGCCGCCATTCCCGCAGAGGCGCAGCAGATAGACAACGAAAGGGTCAGCCACTACATCGAGCTAAACGCCGACCACCTGTGCGCTCTGCCCTGCCAGTGCCGCCGTGTGCGCAAGCTCATGAACGAGGGCGCAGGCGATCCGGACGAGAGCTTCTGCCTGTTCATGGGGCATTGCGCCGATATGTTTATCCGTCTCGGCAGGGGCAAAAAGCTCACCAAGGAGGAAGCGTACGAGATGATGCGCCATGTCGAGGAGGTCGGCTGCGTGCATCAGATAACGACATTAGAGTCCGGCAACACCTTTGCCATCTGCAACTGCCAGCCGGAAAGCTGCCTTGCCTTGGGCGTTACGCAGTATTACAATACTCCGGCATTTTCGCAGAGCAACTATGTTGCCGAGATCGACAAGGATAAGTGCGTTGCCTGCGGTCAGTGCACCGACAAGTGCGCGAACAACGCCATTCAGATGGGTCAGAAGCTGTGCACGAAAACGCCCGTCGAGTATAAGCAGATGGATCTGCCGGACGACCTTGATTGGCCACCCGAGCGCTGGAATCCCGAGCACCGCACGAACAGAAAGTATGTCGCCGACTCCGGCACCGCTCCCTGCAAGACCGCTTGTCCTGCGCACATCGCCGTGCAGGGCTATATCAAGCTTGCAGCTCAGGGCAAGTACATGGATGCTCTCGAGCTTATAAAGAAAGAAAACCCCTTCCCCGCCGTCTGCGGCCGCATATGCAACCGTCGCTGCGAGGACGAGTGTACAAGAGGCAGCATCGACAAGGCCGTCGCCATCGACGAGGTCAAGAAGTTCATCGCCGACAGGGAGCTTGACCGTGCCACCCGTTTTGTGCCCAAGAAGCTGCACCACTTTGGAAAGAAGATCGCCGTCATCGGCGCAGGCCCGGCGGGTCTATCCTGCGCATACTACCTCGCCTGCGACGACTACAAGGTCACGGTGTTTGACAAAAACGCACAGCCCGGCGGCATGCTGCGCTACGGCATTCCGGCATTCCGGCTCGAGCGGAATGTCATCGACGCCGAGATCGATGTCCTGCGTGAGCTGGGCGTTGAGTTTAAGTGCGGCGTTGAGGTCGGCAAGGATGTTACGCTCGACGAGTTGCGCAAGCAGGGCTTTGAGGCATTCTACCTCGGCATCGGCGCACAGCGCTCGGCAAAGCTCGGCATCCCGGGTGAGGAGCTTTCGGGTGTTTACGGCGGCATCGACTTTTTGCGTGCCGTCAACGACGGTCAAGAGCTCAAGCTCGGCAAAAAGGTCGTCGTCATCGGCGGCGGCAATGTCGCAATGGATGTCGCCCGCACGGCGGTGCGTCTCGGTGCCGACACCACGGTCGTCTACCGCAGAAAGGAAAAGGATATGCCCGCCGACCCCGCCGAGGTCCTTGATGCCAAGGCCGAGGGCGTGAAGTTTGTCTTCGAACACAAGCCCGTTGAGCTCAAGGGTGCAAAGGGCAAGGTCACGGAGCTTGTATGCGACAATGGCACGGTAAAGTGCAATGCCGTCATCGCCGCCATCGGCCAGACCGCCGATTGGGGCAAGCTCGATATCGGCGCTCTCGAGAAAAACGTCAAGGGCTACGCCGTGGCAGACGGCATGACCTATCAGACTAAGCAGCCCGACATTTTTGTCGGCGGTGATATATACACAGGCCCGAAATTTGCAATCGATGCGATAGCCGCCGGCAAGCAGGGCGCTATATCCATCCACCGCTATGTGCAAGAGGGACAGAGCCTTACCATCGGCAGAGATCGTCTCGAATACCGCTCGCTTGACAAGGATAACCTCGACTTTGACGGCATCAGGGCAGATTACGACAGCACGCCCAGACAAGTGCCGCACACCGTCGATGTCGCAAGCTTCAAGGATAACCGCCAGACCTTCACCGAGGAGCAACTCAAAAAGGAGACCGCACGCTGCTTAGGCTGCGGAGCTTCGGTCGTTGACCCGAACAAGTGCCTCGGCTGCGGCATCTGCACCACAAGGTGCAAGTTCGACGCTATCCATCTGAGAAAGCGCACGAATGTCGAGAGCATCGAGTACCCCACCCGCAAAAAGGTGCTGCCGGAGTTTAGAGCCGAGCGGCAGCAGAAAATTCAGATCCGCAAGCTCCGTCAGGAGAAATAACACCTTATACTGTACGGCGATAATTTTCGCTCAGGCAAGGCGGAAGCCGACGGGAATACTGGCCTGTATTTCCTAGGCTTTCAACGCAGCATGAGCGGAAATTAGCCCGTCCAAACAAACAGGCAGCATCGGTGATGCTGCCTGTTTGTTTTGCCTGTTTGTTTAATGATGCCGCCTGTGTGCTATTGGGTGTGCGGAGAAAAAGTGCGGAATAAATAAGCTTGACAGGATGAGCGCTGCACCGAGGATAGCGCCACACAAAAGATCATGGCGGCTTATGTGCTTAAGCCGCCCCCAAAATATCACGCCCAAGACCAAGAACGCAAGCAGGAATCTCGCTGCTAAAAGATTAAAAGTCCCGAGGGTCTCAAGACCCGTTTTGCTGAAGATATATGCGCTCGAGCGCTCGACTTCGGCATAGTCAGCCGCCGAGACGGCACATTCGAGCGCACCGTGGTCAAGAAGGACAGTCTTGTTGCCATGCTGCCGCCAAATCATCCCCTTGCGCAGGCAAAAAGTGTGCCCGCCACGATATTCGAGCGTGAGCCGTATATTGAGATACACACGGGGCTGCAAACGGACAACACCCTGTGCTTCCGCTCCCGAGGTATCGTGCCGAAGCTGAGCTTTTCCACGCCCGACAGCATCATCGCCTGCGGCATGGTCAAGGCGGGGCTCGGCGTTGCGCTCGTAAACTCCGTCATAGCCGATGAGCTTCGGGGCGGCGTTGCGTATGTGCCGCTCGACCCGCCGGAAAATGTGAATATCTGCGTCATCACGCCCGCCCGGGAGGTCATCTCCCCGGCAGCCAAAAGTTTCGCTGCCTACGCAATGGGTTTCATGTCACAGCTCTTTCTTATGACACTTTTTGCTGTAGGATGCTGCCAACACAGCATCCTACAGCACAGGTGATGCCAGCCACATATCAACACAAGCCTGAATTCCAGAACGCCAATTATTTTCATCAGTTGCTTTTCCGCACAGCATAATAGCGTAATCAAGAAAACGCCGAATGTCCTTTGGTTCCGGTCGAGTTTCGTGATTATATGAATTTTCAACAAGGCGCATGAATTGATCCAATTCTAGCGGAATGATTTTTGACTTTCCGCCATACAGCGCAATCGAAAGATGGTTTAACCCATAAAAATGCGCTAAAGTTGCTGCATTGATCGTCGGAGCGATAAATAGACAATAGGTATCTTTTCCGCTTCTTTTCTTTAATTGTCCATAATGTCGTGCAACGGGTTCTCCTTCTGATTCGTACTGGCGTTGCCCGGCCTGTAATGTCACCTCTACTGCTAAGGCAAAATCATCGTAGTCGCATTCAATATCCGGCATATTCCCCGTCGCAGTAGACATCGGTTGCCCGGCATCATCGAAATTGAAATTCCCTTTGATGTTTCCTCCATCGAGCATTGTCATCGCTCGCCATGTGTTATATTCAAACATCAACGGAGCGTCATAATACTCATCGGCAACAATTTCGTTGAATGTGTCTATTATCTCGGAATACAGAGCATAAGATTTTATCTCGGCAACTTGTTCATTGATAACAGAGTCCTTGTGCTTTTTAATTATATCATCGCGCAAATCTTTTAATTCTTCTATTGATTTATCCGCCAGCTCCCGTCTTGTGAAAGAGCCGATGCGCATAAGAACATCAACAATATTGGCTTTGTTATCTGTATAGAGAACAGGCGTATTGGCGGAAAATAAATATGCTTTATAAGCATCCGTATCATCAATGAAAACCGGGTTGCGTGACACTGTCGAAAGAATAAAATCCACATCCGCAATTTTGTTGCCAGAAATTGATATGGACCGATTTTTGTGTGAAATAGAGATCAGCCCAGTATATCTCAAATATCTGAAACACGCATCCGCATAGTCTCTCATATTACTTTTTTGTGTAGCAATAAATTTCTTGAGACTGGCATCTGTAGTTTCTCTCGTTTTTGTTCTACCCGCTGCAATTCTTTCTTTATGTATTTCTAATATTGCTTCTTCCCATACATTGTTGACAAAGCGTTTATATTGTCCCCTGTTTAATACTTTTTCATTTCTAAATTGCAAAATAGAATCTTTTATCAGCTCAAATTTGTGATAATCGGTCATTTGAACCGCAAATATTTTGAATTCATCAAAAGTAATATGTTCTAATTCTCGAACTAAGCGCAAGATTTCAAGATAGGGACGAATGAAAAAAGTTCCCGTAACATTTCTGCTCTCATGGTGATACGGCGAAGGTAGCTGAAACTTTAACAACTGCCGTAAAAATATTTCCTGCGGACGCTTTCCGTAAACGAAAGCCTTTCCTGCTTCCGTCAATGCAACACAAGGGGTCAAATCAACAAAGCCCAACGCCTTTGGTGCTCGGTTAATTCGATCTCGTGCACTGAAAGCCTTATCAGACGGCGAACCTTTCCCTTCAAAGAAATCACTTTGAGCCAATTCGTCAATGAATTTTTCTTGGTTCAGCGTACTCCATTGCTTTCCCGAAAATTTTTCGGACAAAAGCCTTATTTCAGGAATCATCTTAGCTGGTGTTCTCGGTGAAGTAGTAAAGAATAGCAATTTGTTGTCAAGTCTCGCCACGGTTGCATCTCCCTGTTAGTAATTTTTTACTATGATATGCATTTTATCGTTGTTAAATCGATTTTTTATATTAACTGAGTAGTTCTTATAGTACTCATCGAATATGTATTTCCCATACAATTCCTCGGTTAAGGGCGTTTTTCCTATCACCATTAGAGCCCGACACTGCAAGTTCTTAAAGTCGGAAGCCAAGCGCCTATGTTCTCCCTCATCAAAGCCGTTCATCATGTCAATGTTGCCGTAATCGTTGAAAACGCAGTCGTACGGTGGGTCAAGAAAGACAAAATCATCAGTCTCGGCCATGTTGAATATCTCATTGTAATCAAGATTAAATAGCTCTGCTCTGTTTAACAGTTCGCTATGTTGTTGTGTTACCAGCTTTGTATTGAGATTCGGATAGCGTCCAAACGGCACATTATATTCTCCGTTATTATTGTAGCGAATCATTCCAGAATACGCCGTTTTATTTATAAAAAAATATAAGACCCCATCTAAGAGCGTATCGTCAGGATGGTTAAACAGCTCTCTCATGCGATAATACAAGTCTTCATTTGCATTGGGTACCCTCTCGTCGGGTGTCAGCACTTTTAACCTTTTAAATTCGGCCTGATTAGCTTCATATAGTTGTTGGAGTTTATCAAGCTGTATACGCATGGTTGGATAGTCATCTCTCAGCTGCCGATAGAAGGTCATCAGTCTCGTGTTTGCATCATTGATGATCGCCCTATCGGGCTCAAGATAAAAGAAAACCGCTCCACCGCCCAGAAAGGGCTCAATATAACGATTAAAATCATCCGGTATATATTGAAGAAAGCGAGGAATTTCCCTCGACTTACCCCCACGGTATTTTAAAACAGGGTTCATCACTGCCCCTCACTTTCTAAAGTTCAAAAAAGTCAAAAACTATACATTTTTATTGTAACACACAAAATCGGCCACTACAACCAGCATTTCAATTTTTCGATATGTTCGATTATCCTTCCTGTGCCGCAAGTGTAGATATAACCCGAGGCCATAGCCTATGTGATGCGCCGGCCCACCATGGTGTCCTGCTTGACTTCGGCGCATATCGGTGGTATGATTCTATCGTGGACATTTGTCCGAGATAGAAAGGAGCTGCCGATATGCGCCGTCTGAATGAGGAAAACTTCACACTGCTTGAAAATTTCATAAACGACTACGCCGAGGCAAACGGCGTGTCGCCCTCCGTGCGGGAGATGGCCGCCGGAGTGGGGCTTTCAAAGTCGACGGTTTCAAAGTATCTAAATCTCATGAAGCAGCGGGACATGCTGCAAATGAGCGGCTGCCGAAGCGCTGCGACCCGACAGATGCAAAACGACGGCTGCTTCCGTGCGCCGGTTCTCGGCGCCGTTTCCTGCGGCATCCCGAAGCTTGCCGAGGAAAACATTGAGGAGTATGTCAAGCTCCCGCTCTCTCTTTTCGGCCACGGTGAATTTTTTCTGCTGCGTGCCAAAGGCGACTCGATGATAAACGCCGGGATAGACGACGGCGACCTTGTCGTCGTGCGGCAGCAGCCGACGGCTGTGTACAATCAGATAGTCGTTGCGCTCGTCGACGACGAGGCGACGCTCAAACGCTTCCGCCCGCAGCCCGACTGCGTGTATCTGCATCCGGAAAATCCGAGCTATGACGATATCATCGTCCGTGACTGCGTCATACAGGGCGTGGCGGTGAAGGTGCTCAAGGACTTGTATTGAGGTGCGTTATGCCGAAGCAAAGGACATATTTCTGCATCGACATGAAGTGCTTTTACGCCTCGGTCGAGTGTGCGGAAAGGGGGCTCAACCCCTTTGAAACGAACCTTGTCGTTGCCGATCTCAGCCGTGGCAGCGGCACGATATGCCTTGCAATATCGCCGAAGCTCAAGGCGCAGGGCGTGCACAACCGATGCAGGCTCTATGAGATACCGAAAACGATAGAATACGAGGCGGCTCCGCCGAGAATGCAGCTTTACATCGAGTACGCCGCCGACATTTATTCGATCTACCTCGACTATTTTGCGCCGGAGGATATCCATGTCTACTCCATCGACGAGGCGTTCATCGACGCAACGGACTACCTCAGGACCTACGGTACGGACGCAAGGACGCTTGCCAAAAGGCTCATGGACGAGATAGCGCAGAAGCTGCACATCCCGTCGACCGCCGGCATCGGTACGAATCTTTTTCTTGCCAAGATCGCCCTTGATATAACCGCAAAGCACAACAAGGAGCACTTGGGCTATCTCGATGAGGAGACATTCAAGAAAACGCTGTGGGATCACCGGCCGATAACGGATTTCTGGCAGATATCCGTCGGCACGGCACGCAGATTGGAGCGCTTCGGCGTGACGACGATGCGCAGCCTTGCCGAGTGCCCGCAGGAGCTTGTGTACAAGGCCTTCGGCGTGAACGCCGAGCTCTTGATCGACCACGCATGGGGTCGTGAAAGCTGCCTGATGGAGGATGTTAAAAGCTATCAGCCCAAGACCCGCTCGCTGTCAAGCTCTCAGATACTACCCTGCGACTACGGCTTTGCCGAAGCACGCACGGTGCTCAGCGAGATGGTGCTGCACGGCTGTCAGAACATGATGCGCCAAGGGGTCATCTGCCGCAGCGTGTGGGTAGGCGTGGGCTACAGCCGTGACACGCTGCCGAGCGCCCATGGGCAGGTGCGCCTGATGAGCGCAACGGCGGTAAACTCGCTCATAGCGCCCCATGCGCTGGAGCTTTTTGATCGCATTGCCGACCGTGACACGCCCATCCGCAAGCTATCGATAAGCTTCGGCAATGTCTGCGACGAGCTGTGCGAGGGCTACGACTTTTTCACCGACCTCGAAGCGGTCGAGAGCGAAAAGGCACGGGAGAAGGCGGTGCTCGGCATCATGGACAAATACGGCAAAAATGCCGTGCTGCGGGGTATAAATTTCATGCCCGGGGCGACACAGCGTGAGCGCAACGGAATGATAGGAGGGCACAGAGCAGGCTATGACGAGACAGGAAAGGGCTAAGCAGTTTATGGCCTTTGACGCAATGAAGGGCTTGAGTGAGGCGCTGCGTGACCGTGAAGAGCGGCACCTGCGGGTCGAAAAGCACGACATTTCCGACGAGGCGATAGAGCAAAACTCCCGTGTGCTGTGCGCACTCGGCCGCGGCATGCAGGTGCGCATGGAGTATTACCGTGCGTTCCACGATGTTGTCGGCGAGGGTGCGGTGACGGAGATAAGCATCCCGTTTAAGTACCTCAGGCTCGACGGCGAAAAGGTGCTGTTCGAGGACATTTATAAGATAGAGATAATCGATATAATCGATATATGAAAAGAACTAGGAAAAATAGGCGCAACAGGTAAAATCCAATACGCAGCAGGGGGAGTGTGAGGGGGACAAGGTCCCGCCTCAAATTAGATTATAGCCATCAAAAACGCCTGAGTTATCAGGCTTTTTGACGAGCATAGCGAGATTTTTCGTGAAGCAAAGCTTCACAAAAAATGTGGCGTGTTTTGAAGCGTGCAAAAAAGTCACAAGACTTTTTTGACACGCTGGAAAAGAACGCATTGCAGCTGCAATGCGTTCTTTTGGTTTATGTGTTTATTGTGTTTGTGATGGCTTGCTCGGACTTCTCGCTGCTGCCGTTGTAGGCAAAGGCGGCCATGACCACATAGTACGATGCGCCGGTCGAGCCGGTATAGCTCTTGGTAAAGCTCATGGAGGTAGTATTATAGGCCATTATATCCTCCCATCCGCTTAGGCTGTAGAAGAAATAGGTGTAAAACTTACCGTTCTTATAGATGTTTACCGAGGTCGCACCGAGCTTCTTCATCTTATACCTTGCCGTGATGGAGAAATATATGCTCATTTTGCCGTTGCCCTTATTGGTAAGCTTTGCGGTCGGGGTATAGTAGTAGTTGTTTGAAATCGGAGCAACTGCGTCAGTTCCCGTCTCGGCTGTCTCGGCGGGGACGGCATCATCGGCATAGGAAGCGCCGCTCAGGGTCATTGCCGCTGCAAGAAAAACGGCCAAAAATCTTTTAAGCTTACTCATTTTACATCTCCGTATACAGAATCAATAATCTTTATCATTTCATCGTGCGACACCTGCGCACCGATAGAGCACTGCACATTTCCGTTGACCCACACGACTTCGTAATAACCTGCGTTCGGCATGATGTAATGGGTTATGCCGTTTCTGACATACCGCTCGGGAGCAACGCTGTTTTTGGGTATGCCGAGCTTTACGGTCTTGTCGTAAACTATCTTGCAGCCGACCGTCATATTCCTTCCGCTTTCGCCGTCGGACAGCCAGCACATGCCGCCGGCAAACCACTCGGTGTCGTTGGTCATCTTCGTTTCGTCCACTGCAAAGCCCTCGGGCAGGTAGCTCGGAAGCAGGTTCTCCGGCTCATCGACATACTCCGACAGGAGCTCACTCAGCTTATCGAGCCGGGCATCGATCTTCTTCGAGCCGTGCTTCATGGGATATACATCCATGATGGTCCAATCGAACCAAAACTCGCCGTCTGTCCATCTTGCAGCTCTCGGATCCGGGTCAGCCTCACCGGCCGAGACCGGCATCGTGCACATCACGATGACGGCGGCAAACACCGCAGCCGTGCGAACTACGGCATTGTGCACACGCATGAGGCGCTTGTGTCTGGTGCAAAAGCTTGCCTTCGAAACTGCGGCAAAGCACTCCGGATGCTTCGTCCGGAACTTTTCAAGCGATGCTTCGGCATCGGGGTGCACCTCGCCGCTTTCCGTCTGCTTTATGGAAAGCGTCCTAAGTGCAATGGTGCGCAGCTCGTCATCGAGCAGGTCACCGTCAAGCTCAAGGTCTCTGAGCAAAAGGTTTTGCAGTGTCTGAATATCCATGTTTTCAACAACTCGGGTATTTATTCCGTTTTTATTGAAACTTGACATCTGCATCCTCCTTTCACCTTAGTATTTGGGCTTTAAATTCCCATCTACTAATAATATGTACCGAAAGCCGTGTTAGGGGACACCGCTTTTAAATTTTTTCGGATAAAATTTTTCTCATCCGCTTTTTTGTCCGCTGGAGCCGCTTTTTGCAGGCTTCCTCGGTAATTCCCATGGCTGCGGCAATGTCCCTTACCGGAATTTTGAACAGTGTCTGCCACTTGAGCATACTGTACTCTTCGTCGGTCACCAGATCCGAAAACTCTATCTCGGCATATTCGTTTGCCTCGCCCTCTCCGACGAGGTAACGCTCATGCTCGTAAAGCTCAAAGCCCGTGTCCTCCCTGCGGCGCACGTTCGTACGCTTCATGTTTTTCACGGTGTATCTCATCGCTTTGATGAGCCATCCCCTTGGATTATCCGAGCCTATGAGCGCCTCCGGCTTCATGCAGGCGATGCGAAAGCTCTCCTGCACCGCCTCCTCGGTGGCAGTCTCGCTGCCCAAAAGCGCCATTGCGTAGGTAAACAGCATGTCGTATGAGCTTACATATAATTTTTCTATATACTCGCTATGCTTCCGTTCCAGCTTACCTCACCTCCCCACTATACGCTCCCTAGGTTCAGTCTACTGACAGAAACTATTTTAAAGCTTTTAAACAAATTGTCAAGTGCATTTACACTTACCCGTTTTCCGTCAGCCGCTGCTTTGCCATGCGCACGGCGTAGATATCCTTATCGCTTTCGGCAACGGTGCGATACTCCCGCTCGGCCTCGTCCGAGCTTCCGAGCGCACGGTAGACCTCGGCAAGTCGATAGTGCGAGGCGAGGAACGCAAGCTTGTCCGACGGGCTTTCGCATACCCACTCGAAAAAGCCGACGCACTCGTCAAATTTGCCCGTGCCCATGAGGTAGCTGTTGTACACAGCGTCCTTAAAAAGGTCAAAATTGCTGCCGGTGATGCCGATCACGCCGCTCGGCACATTGAGCACCTTTTCCTTGAACTTCGCAAAGGCCTTCTGCGCTCCGGCGGCATTCTGCGCATCGCCGTACAGCATCGTCAGCCGCCCGAGAATGGCGCAATCCTCAAGGTCGTCGGGGTTTTTGCGCTTTGTGTTGTTGAGAAATTGCAGATACAGTGCCTCTTCCTCCTTGTACCTGCCCTGCGCATGGTACGCCTGTGCGGCAAATTCAAGCACCGCGCCCCGCCAGTCTTCGCTCCTGCGGCTGTAGATCTCCTTTGTGAACAGCGCAAGAAAACGCTCGGGTTCGCAGTCGTTGTACAGTATCTTGAGCAGCGAACCCAGCTTGTGCTCAGCCCATCTGCCGCACAGCACGGTGCCGCCAAAAAGCACCGCAAACACTATCGGCAGCGCCAGCAGCTGATACTCGTCGCCGATATATCTGCCGAAAAGCAGCGGCACGGCAAACGAAAGTCCCAGCATCAGGCCGAGCATGAACGATGTCTTTTTAAACATGAATACAAAAGCACTTCTTGCATTAAACCGCTCCATGCTCAAGCCCCCTTTACCGGCGTGTGCATGTTCGAGAACATGAGCTGCAAAAACTCGATGAATCCGTCCGAGCAGTCGCCGTCTATCCGATAGTAATTGCCGTTGTGCGCCACCTCGACATACGCTTCGTCCTTTGCCATGTCAAAGCCCGTTCTGTATTCTGTGCCGGTCGTGGGGAAGCTTTCGTCCGAGACATCGAACATATATCTCCATGCCCGATCCTCGCTGTCGAACACGAAAGCCGTGACGGTGCAGCTTCCGCCCTTGTAGCTTATATTGGCGCAATAGCCCTCCTTAGCGCCGTCCGGCAGCAGGCGGTCGACCTTCTCGATCTCATAGGGCTTCAAAAAGCTCAGCTCGGAGATATCGTCATAAACGGTTATATCCCTGCAAGCCTCGTCAAACGGCACCGTAAACGGCAGCGTGATAACAATACTGATAATCATCACCAGCACGATACCGACCACGACCCCAATAATAAACGGTTTTCTCATCCCATGCTCCTTGAACTAAAATCTCTACTCCGATTTTAGCCAAAATCGCCGTATATGTCAACTTGTTAAAAGATTGATTATATTAACAGCTTATTCACAAGTTCAGGCTTTGTTGATATGGCATGTTAACGGGCATTATTCGTCTGCATCGCAGTTTGGATGTTTGAAAACGGCAAGTCCAAGTGGGTTTGGATGCCGCTCATCCCGGGTGCTTTCTATGCATTCATCACCGTCACCTACATAATGAACGCTCAGATCGGCTTCAACATGTCCTGGACGGCAGCCTACATCGTCGGCGTTGCCTGCGCAGTCGTTTACCTCGTCGGCATCATCCTCTACGGCAAAAAGCGTGCCGAAAGAAAGACCCTCGCATGATCGCATAATTAAACCAACAGCCTCGGCAGCAATTGCCGAGGCTGTTTTTGTTTTATTTAATGGTCAGCACCTTCGTATCTACTCTTGCACAAATCACCCTGCGTATCAAGACGGAGTTTTTACAAATAGTCAATTGCAATTTCTTGCACATGGTACTATAATTTTTGTACCGTTTTGGAGGATAATATGAGCGATTTTGTGTATTTCAAGCCCTACGAGGGTGATAAACCGTATATTTTCGTCAGCTACGCACACGCCGACAACGACAAGGTGCTGCCCGTTCTGAGTGATATGCACCGCCGTGGCTACAACATCTGGTACGATGAGGGCATCGAGGTCGGCAGCGAATGGCAGGAGTGCATAGCCTCGCACCTTGCCGATGCGCACTTGGTCGTGGCGTTTATCTCGAACGCCTACATGCGCTCTGATAACTGCCGCCGTGAGATGCACTATGCGCAGTCGAAAAAGATAAAGACCATCAACATTTTCGTCGAGGAGACGGCGCTGACCCCGGGCATGGAGCTTCAGATCGGCAACATTTATGCGCTGATGAAGTACACCTACCCGAGCGACGAGTATTTTTACGAAAAGCTCTACGGTACGCCGCTTCTGAACAGCGAAAACTTTGCAGACAAAGCGCCCCGTCCCGTTTCCGAGCCGCCGAAGCCCGCTCCCGTACCCAAGCCCAAGCCGAAGAAGAAAAAGAAAAGCAAGGGTAAAAAGATCGCCCGCTGGTCAATAGCCGTCGCCGTGCTCGGCGTTATAATTGCAGCGCTCATCGTCGGCTACTTCACGGGCTATCTTGAGCGGCTCACGACCCCGACAACGCAGATCGAGACGCTGCCGAGCGACACGGTGTGCAAATTCAAGTCAGAAATTTTCGAGAAAGCCGCCCGTGAATACACCGGCAAGGCAAGCGGCGACATTACCGTGGGCGAGCTCAGCGGTATGACGGAGCTTTACATCATCGGCACGGAGTTTACCCTGCAAGAGCCGACAAGCGGCGTGGGCAGCGCCGTGAAGCTCGCCGATAATTCGGCAGGCTACACCGATTGGCAGGATAAGACGCACACGGTGAGCCGAGGCGGGATAAACGACCTCAGTGACCTTGCGTATTTCACGGGGCTCAAAACGCTGTGGCTCCAGTTCCAGAGCCTGAGCAGCCTTGAGACGCTGCCTGCCTGCGGGGTGACGAGCCTTGACCTTGACGGCAGCCGGGTAAGCTCGCTTTCCGGCATAGGCAATCTGCCGGAGCTTAGAGCGATAAGCGCAGACTGCGCCGCACTCTCGTCCTTAGGCGACCTCAACAAGTGCCATGAACTGACGCAGGCCTCGTTTGTCGGTGCAAAGTGCTCCGACCTTGACGTGTTCAAGCCCTTGACGAAAATTCAGTCCGTTGCATTTTCTAACTGCTCGCTGGGCGACATTGCGCAGGTGCTGGACATGAGCTCGCTGCGCTCGGTGAAGCTTTATAACTGCGACCTTACGGGCAGCTTCTTCAAGTCGTTTGACCGTGAGCGTGCGATAACCGAGCTTGAGCTTGTCGACTGCACGCTATCGTCCTCGAACGGTCTTGACGGCTTCACGGGTCTGACGATGCTGCGCCTTACCGGCACAAGGGGTGTTTCCGACTGGTCGGAGCTTGATTCATTGACGGTGCTCAAGACCGTGTACGCAGACAAGGCCCTCGCCGCCGAAATCGGCAGTGAGCATGATTTCAATCTTATAATCGAATAATATCGAATAATAAAAAACGCACCCCACGGGGTGCGTTTTTTCATATCAAATGTAGTCCGTTCTCGGCAGCGAGCCTTGGCGCTCGGGCGGAAGCTCGGTGTTGTCGGGGGTCTGCTTTTTCATGCCGACCTTTAACAAAAGCGGCGTTACGAGCGTCGTCACGATTACCATGAGGACGATGGCGGGGAACATCTTTTCGCTGACAAGACCCGCCTGTGCGCCCTTTTGCGCAACGATAAGTGCGACCTCACCTCGTGATACCATACCGAGGCCTATCGACATCGAGTCATACGAGCCGAAGCCCGTGAGCCTTGCGCCGAGACCGCAGCCGATGATCTTGGTGACGATCGCAACGACGGTCAGCGCAATCGCAAACGCAACGAGCGAGCCGCCGAAGCCCGACAGGTCAGTCTTTATGCCGATGGAGGCAAAGAATATCGGGGAGAAGAGCATGTAGCCCATGACATTCATCTTCTTTGCGGCGTACTGTCTGGTATCCGACAGGTCGCAGAGAATAAGTCCGGCAAAGTATGCGCCGGTGATATCGGCGATGCCGAAGAAGCCCTCGGCGCAGTAGGAAAGGATGAAGCAGAACGCAAGCGCATAGATGGCGATGCGGCGATGCTCGCCCCACAGGTGCTCAAATCTTGCAAAAATCTTGCGCACGATAAAGCCCACGACACCGATGAACACGAAGAATGCGATTATGCGCACAAACACCATAACAGGGTTGACGCTGCTGTCGGTGAAGCCGGTGAGCACCGTCAGAACGATGATGCCCAGTACATCGTCGATGACCGCAGCGCCCATTATCGCCGTGCCGACCTTGCTCTTGAGCTTGCCCATCTCACGCAGAGTTTCAACGGTTATCGACACCGAGGTCGCAGTCAGCACAACGCCGATGAATGCCGCCTTGAGCATATTGAGGCTGTCGGCAGCATCGTTATAAAACGCAAGGTAGCAGGCAGCGCCGCCGATAAACGGCACGACAACGCCGATGGCGGCAATGACGAGCGCCGAAATGCCGGTGTTCTTGAGATCCTGCATATTGGTGTCAAGACCGGCGGTGAACATGAGCAGGATAACGCCTATCTCGGCGGTCTTGGTGAGAAAATCACTCTCGCCGACGATACCGAACACACTCGGGCCGATGAGCAGACCTGCGATGAGCGCACCGACAACCTGCGGCATATGAACACGCTCGCTTGCCAGACCGAGAATTTTCGTCGACAGCATAATTGCGGCGATCACGAGCAGAAAGCTATAATCCATTTTACTACCTCGCACTCTCTTTTTTTGCGGGAAGTATTATAACGCTGCTCGAAACTGCATTCAATCCACAAAAATTCATGAGCTTTTGCGCCGATTTTCGTCGTTTTTTATGAGATATTACAAATCATGCATAAACAGACTTTGTGCTATGATTATTTGGAATGTATGGGGCAAAAACTTAACGGCCGTGTTAACACGACCGTTAAAAATGCATCAAAGAGACTTCTTGTTTCTTGCAGATTTTATGCCCTTTTCGGCGAGGCTCAGGAGGAACGAGCGAAGCTCGGGCGCCTTGCGGAACTGGTTTGCAAGCTCGAGCGATTTGCGCAGCGACTGCTCGCTGAACTCGGACAGCGTAAACGCTCCCGTGGAGGTGAGCACATCGAATATCTCCTCGACGAGCTCACGGCGCTCGTCGGAATCCATGTCGGCTATCGCCTCATCGATCGCGGCGTTAAAGATCTTGCTTGCGTCGCTAAGCTCCGGACAGTGGATGAACCTGTCACGGAACACATCCCATGTAAAGCCGTCGTGTCCGGCTGCGCCTGCGTCGCTGGCCTGTATGACATCGAGCCTGCCGACCTGCGTGAGCAGCATGCCGACGATGGACATGTAGGGGACGAAGGTGGTTATCCTGTCCTGCATGCGCTTGTAGCCCTCGGTCTCCAAAAAGGCGGGCATGAAGCCCGGGCCGTCGTAGCAGTTGACCTCGAGTATCCTGTCCTGTATCTCCTCGGACACGGTGCAGGCGGCGTAAACGGCGAGGTTTCCGCCCTTGGAGTGGCCGCAGACGATGATGGGGCCGTCGTAGGTCTCGGCCGCCCATTCGAGGTACGCCTTGGCGTCTGACTGTGCCGGTACGACCTCTTTGACGGCAAGCTCGCAGTTTTCCTTCCAGCCGACTATCGTGTCATCCGTGCCTCTGAACGAGACATACTTCACGCCGTCCGGTGAAAACACCGTCAGCGCCGAGAACTGCTCGGTCTTTTCGACGACTATCTTATTTATAAAGCCCGAGAGCTTAATGTCCCTAAATCTATCCGACAGCGCTATCTTGCGCAGCATGGGAAGCGTGCTTGCCGAGGCGATGAGCCCGAGCTTGTCGCCTGCGTCCTCGTGGGTGGCGAAGTAGCTGCCGACGGCCTCGTTGACGGTCACGGTCCTGTCGTCTGCGGGGATTATCCCCGTGTAATCGGGCTTGCCGATGCAGGTGAAAATGTACTTATCTATCTCGTTGACGGGTACGGTGTCGAAGCTTAAGTCCCCTCGCCAATCGACATAGTCCAATGCGTTTGCCATAAATCACTTTACTCCTTTCGGGGTTTGGGTTTACTTATTATAACATGAGCTGCTCCGCCCGAAAACCGTTCGGGCGCAGAATTTACACTAATTTTATGGGGTCGACCGTCTCGTCGAACTCGGCCTCGGTCATGCAGCCGAGGTCGAGCACCGCCTGCTTGAGACTGATGCCCTCGGTCTGTGCCTTTTTGGCGCACTTGGCGGCAAGGTCGTAGCCTATCTTCGGCGTAAGGCAGGTGACGAGCATCAGCGATGAATCAAGAAACTCCTTCATCTTCTCTGCGTTCGGCTCAATGCCGTCGGCGCAGTGGATGCGGAACGAGTTCATTGCGTCGGTCAGAAGCTCAGCCGACATGAGAAAGTCATACGCCATGACAGGCTGGAACACATTCAGCTCAAAATTGCCCTGACTTGCGGCAAAGCCGATGGCGGCGTCGTTGCCCATGACCTGCACGCAGACCATCGTCAGCGCCTCGCACTGGGTGGGGTTGACCTTACCTGGCATGATGCTGCTGCCGGGCTCGTTTGCGGGGATGCTTATCTCGCCCAAGCCGCAGCGAGGACCGGCGGCGAGCCAGCGCACATCGTTTGCTGTCTTCATGAGGTTAGATGCAAGCGCTTTCATAGCGCCGTGCGCAAACACCAGTGCATCACGGCTCGTAAGCGCATGGAACTTGTTGCAGTCGGGGGTAAAATCGCTGCCTAAAAGCTTGTTTAGATGTCCGCACACGCACGTATCGAAATCTGCCGGAGCATTCAGCCCCGTGCCGACGGCGGTGCCGCCGATGGCGAGCTTTTTAAGCTCGGGAAGTGTAGTTTTTATCATCTCGCACGGCGCTTCGACGAGTCTCCGCCAGCCGGAGACCTCCTGCGCAAACCTGAGCGGCACGGCATCCTGCAAATGCGTGCGGCCTATCTTTATAACATCAGGGTATCTCGCCTCCAGCGCCGCAAAGGACGCTGCCAGCGCCTCGCAAGAGGGTATGAGCTTTTCCTCAAGCTCGGTGACGGCGGCGATATACATCGCCGTGGGGTAGGTGTCGTTTGACGACTGCGAGCGGTTGACATCATCGTTGGGGTGAAGCTTCACCCCACGCTCGGCGGCAAGGTGCGCAATGACCTCGTTGACATTCATATTTGTCTGCGTGCCGCTGCCGGTCTGCCACACGGCAAGCGGAAACTCGCTGTCCCATCTGCCGTCGGCAATTTCCTTGCACACGGCGCAGACAGTCTCCGCCTGCTCGGGCGTGAGGCACCCGTGCTCCATGTTCGCCATGGCGCAGGCGGCCTTGAGGTGTGCAAAGGCATGGATCACCGCAAGCGGCTGCTTTTGTGTGCCTATCTTGAAGTTTTCAAAGCTGCGCTGGGTCTGAGCACCCCAGCGATGCTCTGCGGGCACCTCGACTGCGCCCATGCTGTCATATTCGGTTCTCGTTTTCATAAAATCACCCCCTGATATTATTTTGCCTTTTCGGCGTTTTGTCAATGCTTTTGTCTTGAACTCGGGTACGAATTTTGCTACAATCGGGGCATAATTTTCTTCAAGGAGTGATATGCATGAAGCAGTATGTTGTTGACGCTTTTACCGACCGTGTGTTCGGCGGTAATCCGGCGGCCGTTTGCGTTATGGACAAGTGGCTCGACGAGGAAACGATGATGAACATCACCCGTGAAAACAATCTCTCCGAGACCGCCTTCTGCGTTCCCGAAAACGGCAGGTACCGGCTGCGCTGGTTTACCCCGGGCGGCGAGATCGACCTGTGCGGTCACGCCACGCTCGGCACTGCGTATGTGATAATGAACTATGTTGAGCCGGAGCTTGAGACCGTGTCGTTTGACACATTAAGCGGTGAGCTCACCGTCGTGCGCAAGGGCGAGCTTTACGAGATGGACTTCCCCGCTTACGACCTCAGGCCCGTGGAGGTAACGGACGCCATGGCCGACGCTATCGGCGTGAGACCCGTAAAGGCGTTCATGGGTCGTGACCTGCTGTGTGTTCTGGAAAACGAGGAGCAGGTGCGCTCTTTCACTCCCGACGGCGTGAAGGTCAAGGCGCTTGACGGACTTCTGCTGCACACGACAGCCGCCGGAAGCGGCGAATTTGACTGCGTCTCTCGTTCGTTTGCGCCGAAGCTCAATGTCGCCGAGGACCCCGTGTGCGGCTCGGGTCACTGCCACATCGTGCCCTACTGGGTCGGCGTCAAGGGCAGCGACGAGATAACTGCGTATCAGGCAAGCCGCCGAGGCGGTACGCTCTACTGCCGTCAGGTCGGCGAGCGCATCAAGATGAGCGGCAAGGCAGTCACCTACTCGGTCGCAGAAATCAATTTCTAAAGAAATTATACTTTTCTTTGAAAAAAATTTAAAACCTCCGCAATGTCATGAGGTTTTTTCCGTCCTTATGTTTAGATGGGCTGCTTGTCAGCTCTCGGTAGCCATTTGAAAGGAGAATATGGAACATGCCTAATTACGTTATTCTGGACGACTACAATGATCAGTTTGCTAAATTTGGCAAGCTCACATTTTTCTGGATTCTTCTGAAGATCATCTTCTGATTAATCCCGGAAAAGCAAAAACAACCGCTCGGACATAATCCAAGCGGTTGTTTTTATATATGCCGTGTGGTAAAATGGTCGCAAAAACAGGAGGTCGGCATGCCGAACTTTAAGCTCGTTGTCTGCTACGACGGAAGCCGCTACAAGGGCTGGCAGAAGCAGGGCAACACCGAAAACACCATACAGGCAAGGCTCGAAAATGCCTTGAGCGGCATACTTGGCGAGCCTATCGAGATAAGCGGCTCAGGCAGGACGGATGCCGGAGCGCACGCAAAAATGCAGGTAGCATCGTTCCGTGCAGCGACAAAAATGCCGCCGGAGGAGATTCTTAAAAGGCTGCGGGGCGTGCTGCCGGAGGATATCGGCGCAGTGTCTGCCGATATCGCCGAGCCACGCTTCCACGCACGGCTTTCCTGCGTAGGCAAGACCTATGTCTACCGTGTGTGGAACAGTGACCGCCCGAATGTTTTCGAGCGCAAGTACCTGTACACGGTCGCAGACCCGCTCGACCTTGCAGCGATGCAAAAGGCCGCCGGGCATTTTACCGGCAGCCATGATTTTTCGGCGTTTTGCTCGCTAAAGCACATGAAGCGCTCCGCCGTCCGGCGCATTGACGGACTGCGTATCGAGCGGCTCGGAGACGAGGTGCGCTTCACCGTTTCCGGCGACGGATTTTTGTACAACATGGTGCGCATCATAGTCGGCACTCTGCTTGAGGTCGGCAAGGGCAATTTATCGCCCGATGCCATCCCCGACATTCTCGCCTCCCTCGACCGCCAAAACGCAGGCCCAACCGCACCGGCAAAGGGTCTGTGTCTAAGCGAAGTCAGATACTAAATCAGATACTAAAAAAGCACCCCGAGGGGTGCTTTTTTAGTTTACGAATTGTGTGCGTTTGCCGTTTGGGCGTTTTGGAACTTGACCTTGGAGACGAGATAGGCCACAAGGCCGAACACGGCGGCAGGGAGTACCCAGCCGAGGCCGAGCGATGCCAGCGGCAGGCTGTCGACAACGGGGACATTCATACCGTACAGCTCCGCCGTTGCGAGAACGCTTGCGATAAGCGAACCTGCGACCGAGGACACATACACGCTCTTGTGCAGCTTATCGCCGAACCACGACAGCAGTATCAGCACCAGCATGGGCGGGTACACGATATCGAGAATGGGCGTTGCAATGGCGATGATCGTGTCAAGGCCGAGATTCGAGATTATAGCCGACGACACGCAGATGACGGTGACGAACACGCCGTAGCTTATCTTATCGTTTGCAAGCTTTGCAAAGAAGCTTGCCGCCGAGGACACCAGCGCAACGGCGGTGGTGATGCATGCAAGTGCAACGACGATGGCAAAGATTATAAGTCCCGCCTTGCCGAGCAGCAGCTCAACAATGCCGATGACGAGGTTTGCACGGCTGATATCGGTCGGGAACACGGTGCTTGCGGTCGCACCGAGGTAGGTAAGGCCGAAGTAGACTATCATGAGCAGCACGCCCGACAGTGCGGCGGCGATGCCGATCATTTTTGCTGCCGACTTGCTGTCGGTGTAGCCCTTTTCGTCTGCGCTGCTGAGGATGATGATGCCGAAGGCCATGGCGGCGAGGACATCCATCGTCTGATAGCCGGACTTGATGCCGTTGACGGTGACCTCCGATGCGCTCACGCCGGTATCGACGATATCGCCGATGGGCGAAACGAAGCCCTTGACGATGAGGACGAGAAGTCCGATGAGCAGTGCGGGGGTGAGTATCTTGCCGACAATGTCGATGACTGCCGACTGCTTGATGCTTAGAAGCAGGATGACGGCAAAGAAGATGATCGAGAACACCACGGGCGACACGCCGCTGAAGAACGGCGTTACGCTCATTTCCAATGTGGTCGCTGCGGTTCTGGGGATGGCGACCATGGGGCCGATGCACAGGATAACCGCACACATGAGGACATTCGATGCCGCATGACCGATGCGGCCGGTGATGTTATCTGCCCCGCCTGCGTGCAGGATGGCGAACATCGCAACGAGCGCAAGGCCGATATCGGCGATAAAGTAGAATAAAAAGCCGTTAGCCCATTGCTCACCTGCGTGCATTCCGAGGTGCGGCGGGAACACGACATTGCCCGCTCCGAAGAACATCGCAAACAGCGCAAAGCCGACCACGATGCTGTCGGTAACAAGTTTTTTTCTGTTCATGCTAAAATCATTTCCTTATCTCTATCTGTTTTGTGATATGAATGATTGTAGCATGGATATGACAGTTTTAGTTACCCCGTCTTATAATAGCCCTATTCGCAAGTCGGGCATCCACCAAAATAGAATACCAGGTATAAGTTTTACTCATACCTGGTTATTTTTCAGTATTTCAGCTTTTTGGCAAAGGATACGAACGACTTTGCGGCCGGTGTCAGGCCCTTTACCGAGCGGGTCGCAATGCCGAGCTCGCAGCCGACGGGGGGCTTGAGCGGGACGGTCCTGACGCTCTGCTCGTAGCCACGCAGCGAAAGCTCCGACAGCACCGAAACGCCGAGGCCGGAGGCCACCATCGAGATGATGGTCGCATCGTCGGAAGCATCTATCATCAGACGCTTGTGGCTCGTGACCTCGGGGAAAATGAGCTCAACATACTGCTCGGGCGAGGAGATAAATGTCTCGCCGAAAAGCTCGTGAATATCGACCGGCTTATCCGTATCACGCCCGTCGTCCTTGGGGAACACCGCAACCAGCGGACTTGAAAACAGCGGTATCCAATCGAAGCCCTGTGCGCCGTATGCGTCCATGAACGCAAGCTGCACCTCGCCGTTTAAAAGTCTGCGGTCGATATCGCGGCCGCCGACAATGACATCGACGGTGATGTTCGGATACGCCTTTTTAAACTTGCTGAGCACGCCGGGCAAAACCGTGCGTGATATGCTTGAAAATGCGCCTATCTTTATCTGCTGCGGTGTCTGCTCATTTAGCTCGGCCACGGCGGCATACAGCGCATTTGATGCGGAAACGACATCTTCGATCTTCGAATACAGCGCCTTGCCCTGCGGCGTGAGCCGCACGCCCTGATAGCCACGCTCTAAAAGCGTACAGCCGAGCTCGGCCTCGAGCTTATCCATCATGTGCGTCAGCCCCGACTGGGAGTAGTCGAGCTGCTCGGCCGCCTTGCTGAAGCTGCGCTCCTTGTAAACGCAATAAACATACTCCATGTTCCGGAACATCGTTGTATTTCCTCCATGCACAGCTATCAATTATAGATTTTTATCTATATTTCTATATTTACATATATATTTGACTATTTGTCAAGAAGTTGATTAAATAAAATCATAAACACATTCGAAAAAAGGAGGCACACAGAAAACTATGGTCGATTTACGAAGCGATACCCTGACGATGCCCGATTACCCCATGCTGGAAACGATTTTGACGGCACGGCTGGGCGACGACGGTCGAACCGACGCCAAGGGCCGAGGCGAGGATCCCACCATCAACCGTCTGGAGGATATGGCCGCTGCACTGGTCGGCAAGGAGGCCGCTATCCTGATGCCCACCGGCACCTTCGGCAACACCATCGCCGTCATGACCCACTGCCACGCGGGGCAGACCGTTCTGGTGGACGAGGAGCAGCATATGCTGCTCACTGAGAAGTTCGCCTTTGAGCAGGACCTTGGCCGTCTTACCCCGGTCTGCTACCATCAGGACAGCCGCCACATGCCCGACCCCGACGAGCTGGATAAACTGCTGACCGAGAGCGGCGCGAGCCTTATCTGTCTGGAAAACAGCCATAACTTCTCCGGCGGCTACTGCATCGACCTGCCCACAAGGTGGCCGACCGACACGGCGCCCCCATCCACATGGACGGTGCACGGCTCTTCCACGCAGCGGCCCATCTGCACACCACGGTGAAACAGGTCTGCCAGTATGTAGACACAGTGATGTTCTGTGTTTCCAAGGGCCTCGGCGCACCCGTTGGCTCTCTGCTCTGCGGCACCGAGGCGTTCTGTGCCAAGGCCCGGGCCAACCGCA
>ERZ827156.642-NODE-642-length-48733-cov-29.060130_pt1 | contig 48733 bp, 56 predicted proteins | sample MGYA00519919_ERZ827156 | MGnify/ENA primary metagenome ERZ827156 (study PRJEB31778, sample SAMEA3449269) | human gut metagenome | biome: human gut; feature: human-associated habitat; material: faeces | place: United Kingdom | collected 2010/2012 ... | reverse complement strand
ATGGATTATGCGATGATTTTTTGTCTATAGTTTTATTGGTGATTAGTATTATTATCACCGCATAGACATATTCCGCACGCCGCCATTTTTCGGACGGATCAGACAGCTCTGCGTAAAAATTTTCCTATATAGCTTACATATTATTACTTTTCAGGCTAAGCAAAATGCTGATAACAAACAATGCCGCCAGCATAGCTGTGCATATCAGGCAGATATGAGCATATCTTTTCCTCCTGCCGATATTTTTTCTGTCCCCGATGAAAACGCCCAGATAGCGTATCACGGAATATATGATGCCCAATATGCTTGCGGTGACTAAAATTTCTCCTGCGATGCGGATAATTGTGATGTCCATTGATGTTCTCCTTTAATGATGGTTTTTAGTCTGATGTTGTCAGCTTACCCCACTGCCAGGCTCACTTATCATCGTTTTGAATAACATGAATTATCTGATCCCCGCCGATTATCCTGTCAATGGTGTGCTTTATGAATGAGGGTTTGATATTGCTTTCACTGATCTTATCCAGAGGCAGCCATACCAGATTTTCACCGTCATCTGTAATTTTCCTGCAAATGCTCGGGTCATCGTCAAGGATTTTCATGCGGTAATAAAACTCTATTTCGTGACAATGAAGCCCGTCGGTGGTTCCGCCGTCACCTTTGAAAAAGTTTTCGCACACAACTGCAAGATGATCTGCATGCACGCAGAGACCCGATTCCTCAAACACTTCCCTCTCAATACATTTTTCGGAAGTCTCTCCCAGATGTACTCCGCCGCCGATCATGTAATAATAATCGCCGAAATTGCTTTTTACGAAAAGCATTTTATTATCATGTATCAGAATACCGCCTGAGCGATACCTGAACCAGTTGTCACCCTTTTTAAATCCGCAGTCGTATTCCATTTGTTCCTCCCACATATTCGCAGGCTGTGCCTGCTGATGTCTTACGTAACCGAGCCATAAGCAAGAAGGTTGTCTCAAAATATCTCAACGAGCATCAGCAGCGAAACGCCGCCAAATTGAAAATTATAGCTATAACAAACAACTGCTAACAGATTATTGGTTAACTTCCTGCCTGTTTCGGAAAGCCTTTTTTGTAACCTGCAGAAAATCAAGTTTTGCCTTGGTGATTGAGCTGTAAGAACTTTCTTCAGTTACAATGTCCGATCTGTCAGCTTCTATTATAATATCTTTTCCGGATATGTCGCAGGATATCTGCGTTTGAACTATTGAAGGAAGGCCAAAAGAATGACAATTTTTGGCTTTTTCTTCAAAAGGCACATCGTATCCTTCAAAATAGTAAAGGAAACAATTAAAATACAACCTGCCATTCTCAAAGCTTTCAAGCGTTATATGTGTCCATTCAGAGGTGTATTTGGAGATATGCTCTTTAGGAATATCGAAAAACGTTCCCACCATATCAATTATCTTGTTGCGGCTTTTATTATTGAAAAAGCGTTTCTTTTTCATTGAATCAACATCATAGATCCAGGTATGATCAATACCTCTGTAAATAATAGTTTCATCGTCAAGGAAAAACATAACAGCACCGTTAAAATGCGGATTGATTATCTGCTGTGTTTCACGGTCATACCACATTGTATTGTTATTGCTGTGTGTCCAGTGCTGAAAGAAGATACGCTTTGGAGTAATATGCAGTTCAAGTCCGCTTTTCTTTATGCCCGAATGCTTGAAAAGAACTTTGGTTTCTCCGCTGTTTATGTGATATACAGCTACCTTGTTGCCCATATTGAAGAACAGATCATTTTCATAAAAGCAAAGGTCGCCGTAACATTCTCCTTTATATATCTGCTTTTCTGTTCCCGCAGAAAAATCCCCGATATATATTGCCGCATTTTTGCTTAGCTTGTAATCTACCCCATCCGGCAGAAATTCCTGAATGTACCACGCAGCCATATTATTTCCGATAGCCACATCCTGCACTGCTGTATGCTTTTCAATTTTTATATCGCCACTTCTGTTTGATAAATGCTTTCCGCCGACACTTATCGCAGGCATGAATGACGGACGGGGATATTCTCCGTGAGCATCAAATGAGTATTTCCTATTATCTTCGCTGAAAATAATTTTTCCGTTTTCGATCGTTACATTCATTTATATCACTCCATTGTTCACATAAACTAACGTCACCAAGCTGCAAATAAAAAATTTTGCTCAAAAATATCTCAACGAGGCGGCAGCAGCGGCACACCGCAAAAATGAAAGTTGTGTATTCAGAATCCTCCATAATGTTTTAAGGTTTCTGCTGCAATTTCGGAGCCGACATTCATAGCCTTTTCAATATCATTTTCAAGCATATATGAGCAGACAAATCCGGCGTGATAGCTGTCGCCGCATCCGGTCGTGTCAATTATGTTTTCAACTTTCACAGCCTGTACTCTGAATTCCTGTCCATTAAAGTACGTAACGCTTCCTCGTTCGGCAAGTGATACGTTGAACAGGCAGCGGTATTTATTAGATAATTCTTTGAACTTCGGCAGGAGCTCTTCCGAGCCGCTTATCATAAAGAAATCAACATACGGAGCATATCGCTCCATAACTGTAAAATCTCTATAAACATCAAAATCTACTGCAAGCTTAAAGCCATGTGTTTTTTTCAGTTCAACTACCTGCGAAAAACACGAGGCCCAGAAATGAACAAAGACTACATCGGATCCTGACAAGATTTTGATTTCATTATCATTCAGTACGATGTTATCGAGAATTTTTCCGTCCCATGAATCATCTTTATAATACCTATCGCCTGATTCAGTAAGGTAAGTCATATTATTTGCAGTATGATACCTTTCATCAATGCGTATATGGTTTTTATCAATATCGAATTTTGCTATTGAATCCATTATCGCTTCTGCATATTTATCTTTTCCGACAACACCAAGAAGCGTAACACATATATCCTTAAAGTGCGAGGCGTGAACAGCAAAATTCAATGCCTCTCCTCCCGGTCTGATTATTTCAGTATCATAAAAAACATCTGCGCATATACAAGGGAGTGCAGTCAGCTTAATTTTATTCATTTTAAAACCTCACAAGTCACGATTTAGCGGCGACACGCCGTTGAATTACAATTTATTATTCTTACAAACTAACTGTATCAACGAGTTGGGAGCGGCGACACACCGCCAAATGGAAGTTAACCTAATGCAAGTTTAATATTTTCAATAAAATTATTATCTTTATTTTTTATTGAGGGGATATGAATAAAAACAGCATATCAAGTCAATTTTATTTTTCATTAGCATTTCCCCCTTAAAGCTTTGATTTGTAAAACCTGTCGCTTCTAAAGTAACTGAGCGGGAAATATCACTTCCCGCTGTCCTTTGCCGCCAGCTGCCAGAACGCAACAGCGCCAGCCGCAGCTACATTAAGGGAGTCCACACCGTGGGACATGGGTATCTTTACCGTGTAATCGCAGGTCGCAATGGTGTTTTCGGAAAGGCCGTCGCCCTCAGTGCCGAGAACTATGGCAAGCTTTTCCTCTGCCATAAGGACAGGGTCGTCAATTCTTACGGAACGGTCGCTGAGAGCCATTGCCGCAGTCTTGAAACCTGCCTTGTGGAGCATTTCAATGCCCTTTTCGGGCCAGTCGGACTGCTCCTCGCCTATCCTTGTCCATGGCACCTGCAAAATGGTTCCCATGCTCACTCTCACTGCACGCCTGCAAAGAGGGTCGCAGCAGCATGGAGTGACAAGCACTCCGTCAATGTTCAGCGCCGCCGCCGAGCGGAATATGGCGCCGATGTTGGTTGCGTCCATGATGTTTTCCAGCACAGCTATCCTGCGTGCGCCTTTGCACAGCTCCGCCACGGTGGGGAGCTTGGGACGCTTCATTGCGCACAGCACGCCCCTTGTCAGCGTAAAGCCTGCCAGCTTTGACAGCACCTCACGCTGGGCGGTATATACGGGGATATCGCCGCAGCGGCTTATTATGTCAGCCGCATCGCCGTGGATATGCCTTTGCTCGGTGAGGATCGAAACAGGCTCATAGCCCATTCTGAGAGCCACGTCGATGACCTTGGGGCTTTCGGCAATGAAAATTCCCTTTTCGGGTTCAAGGCGGTTTCTCAGCTGAGCTTCCGTAAGATTTGCATAAACGTCGGGACCTTTCATGGAAAAGTCGGTTATTTCAATAATGGGCATTTTTATCCTCTATTCTATAATTTCAGGCTCACATTCGAGCATTATCCCCGTCTTTGCATAGACTGTTTCCTTAACATGGCTGATAACGCTCATTACATCGTCAAAGCTTGCGCCGCCCTTGTTTATCACAAAGCCGCTGTGCTTCTCGCTGACCTGTGCCGCTCCGCAGGAGTAGCCTTTAAGTCCGCACTGCTCGATAAGAAGCGCCGCAAATGTTCCCTGAGGGCGCTTGAAGGTGCTGCCTGCACTGCGGTATTCAAGGGGCTGCTTTTCTTTTCTCTTGGCGGTAAGCTCCGCCATTTTTGCGGATATCCCGTCCATGTCGCCGTGAGCCAGCTTCAGAGTGGCTTCGGTGATGATATACCCGCCGCCGCAGAATTTGCTGTGACGGTAGCCGAAGTCAAGCTCTTCTGCGGAAAATTCATGGGCATTGCCCGAGTAATCAACAGCCCTTACGGACTGCACGATGTCCTTCATCTCGCCGCCGTATGCGCCTGCGTTCATATACACCGCTCCGCCGATGTTCCCCGGGATACCGTAGGCAAACTCCAGCCCCGTAAGGCTGTTGTTTTTGGCAAATGTGCCTGCAAGCGACAGTGATGCACCCGCACCGCAGGTGAGATGATCTCCGCTTAAGCTTATGCTGCTGATATCCCTGCCCATGTGAAGGAATATCATGTCAATATCCCTGTCACTTATGAGCAGATTGGAGCCTTTGCCGATAACGTAAAAAGGGATATCATTCATCATCGGCAGCAGTGTTTTAAGGCTCTCCTCGCCGTTTACTTCTATCATCAGCGGACATTTTCCGCCTATGCCGAAGGTGGTGAATCCGCTGAGAAGTATATTTTCATCGCATCTGCACCCGCAGTCCTTGGCAGCTGTTTTTATCATATTTATCTGTTCGTTCGTCATATTATCACGCTCCCCCAATATAATACTCTTTCGCCATTGAAAAATCTGGTGAAACAGTGAAAGTCAGCGGAATATTTCCTTGTTTTTCCGCCTGAGACGTTCAAGGATACGCTCTCCGCTGAGGTTCACTATAAGCTCTTCCGGGTAGTCATACTCCTCCAGCAGCTTCATTGACTGCGATACCTGACCTACGGAAGCATAAAAATGAGCGTCGGTGTTCACAATGACGTTTACCCCGTATTTTTTGCACAGGGGAATGATCTTTCTGTAATTGCCCTCGGCGTTTTTCCAGAGCAGAGTGCTTTCGTTTATTTCTACAAGCTTGTCATGCTCTTTGAACGCTTTTATTCCCGTTTCATAGTCAAAAACAAACTTTGTGGTGGCGCAGTGACCTATCACGTCAACAAGGGGATTTTCTGCCAGTCCCAGATAGGTCTCGGTGTTCTGCACAAGGGTGCCGGACTGCAGAATATCAAGATGAACGGAGCCTATTATCCAGTCCAGCGCCGCACATTCCTTGTCGGGAAAGTCCAGATGACCCTCATAGTCGATAACGCTTGACTCTGCGCCGTAAACTATCCTTACCCCGAAAAGCTCACGGGGCACAGCCTTGTGGAGATTGTGAAAATGCCACACATGAGGGCCGTCGGTGGAGGCGGGGGTGTGGTCGGTGATCGCCAGGTACTCAAGACCTGCGTCACGGGCAGCCTCCGCCATTTCCTTTATGGTGGAATATGCGTGGGTGGAGGCTACCGTGTGGGTGTGCATATCTGCGATAATTTTCATTTTAATGCCTTTTCAAAAATCAATAAATATCCCATTTTTTGATGGTGTCCTTATGTTCCATTTCAAGACCCAGCTTGTCAAGCAGTTCCTGAGCGGCGTTGTAGCCCATCTTCTTCTGACGGTTGTTCATAGCGGCAACCTCAAGGATAACTGCAAGGTTACGTCCGGGCTTTACGGGAATGGTGGAGCAGGGAACCTTAACGCCCAGAATGGAGGTAAATTCGCTGTCAACGCCCATTCTGTCGTAAACCTTTTCCGAATCCCAAGGCTCCAGCTCAACTATCATGTCTATCTTCTCTGTCACCTTTACGGCGCCCATACCGAACAGGCGGCGGGCATTGACGATACCGATGCCACGAAGCTCCAGGAAGTGGCGGATATTTTCGGGAGATGAGCCTACCAGACTAATATTCGATACCTTTCTTATCTCAACAGCATCGTCCGCAACAAGTCTGTGACCTCTCTTGATAAGCTCAACGGCGGTCTCGCTCTTACCGACGCCGCTTTCGCCCAGAATGAGAACGCCCTCGCCGTAAATTTCGATAAGAACGCCGTGGCGGGTTATTCTGGGAGCAAGGTGGAGGTTAAGGTATGCGATAAGTGCGGACATAAAGCTTGAAGTGCTGTCCTTGCAGCGGAGGAGAGGAATCTCATACTGCTGGGCAAGGTCGAGCATTTCGGGGAAATAGGGCAGCTCACGGGTGATTATGATACATGGAACGTGCTGGGCGAAGAGCATTTCAAGGTGCTCCTTGCGGACAGTCTCTTCCATAGTTGCAAGGTAAGCAAACTCTGCCTTGCCCACTATCTGGATACGTTCATTGTTGAAATACTCATAGAAGCCCGAAAGCTGGAGACCGGGACGGTTTATCTCCGTTTCGATAACAAGGAGCTTGGAAGCGTCCATAGGCAGGTGGATTGTTTCAAGGCTGAATTCGTCTATGATTTCTTTAAGGGTCACGCTGAATTTCTTTTCGGGCATATTATGACCATTCCTTTCCTCATGGAAGTTTATTTGTTGGCTTATAACAGGTGTTTGTCATAAGACTGTGAGCGCAGTGTCATACATATCTATTATACATCATTCGAGGATTTTTTCAAGTGGGATATTGTTAAATTACACATATCCGCACAACATTCCTGCGGTGATTTTCATTTGATTTTACACAAGCACGGCATTGAATTTAAAAAAATGTAATATAATGCAGGACAAAATAAAAAAGTAGTTCGGGTATGAAAAAGCTTGTTTGCGCATTATCAGTTCATTCCCTCTGCGCCGTTTTGCGAGAGAAGCGTTTCCGCACGCCTTTTCAGCAGCGGAAATTCCGACAGGTCGGGGGAGCGTTCAAGCAGCATTTTTGCCGCTGTCGAGGTATCCGCCAGCAGCTCACGGTCATTGTACAGGTCGGCGGCTTTAAGGGGGGGAAGTCCGCTCTGGCGGCTGCCGAAAAAGTCTCCTGCGCCTCTGAGCTTCAGATCCTCCTCGGCAATGGCAAATCCGTCCGAGGTGGAAGAGATTATTTTCAGCCTTGCCCGTGTTTCCTCGGTGGCGTTGTCCGTCACGAGAATGCAGGTGGATTTGTACTTTCCTCTGCCCACACGTCCTCTCAGCTGATGAAGCTGGGAAAGACCGAAGCGGTCGGCGCTTTCTATCATTATAACTGTGGCGTTGGGCACGTCCACGCCTACTTCTATTACGGTGGTGGAGACCAGCAGGCTTATTTTCCCCTCCTTGAAGTCCGCCATTACAGCGTCCTTTTCGGCAGGGAGCATTTTGCCGTGGAGCAGCCCTATTGAATAGCCTTTCAGCTCATTTTCCGATATCTTCTTTGCATATGCCGACGCCGCCTGGATCTCGCCTTCGCCGTTTTCTTCGTCTATCATGGGACACACGATGTAGCCCTGCCTGCCTGCGTCCAGCTCCTTTTTCACAAAGCCCAGCGCACGGGAGCGGAGCTTGCCCGTTATCGCATACGTTTCCACAGGCTGCCTGCCCTTTGGCAGCTCGTTGATAACGGATATATCAAGGTCGCCATAAACTATCAGCGCCAGTGTTCGTGGTATGGGTGTTGCGGACATTACCAGCTTGTGGGGCTTTTCGCCTTTCATTGCAAAAAGCTTGCGCTGATTTACTCCGAAGCGGTGCTGCTCGTCGGTGATGACAAGTCCCAGACGCTTAAACTCCGTACTTTCGGAAATAAGAGCGTGTGTGCCCGTTATCACGGAGATATCTCCGCTTAAAAGCTGTGCTTTTATCTCGTTTTTCTGCTTCTGGGTCATGGAGCCTGTCAGGCAGCCCACATTTATTCCCAAAGGTTCAAGAAAGCCTTTCAGAGTGGCATAATGCTGACGGGCAAGTATTTCCGTGGGAGCCATCAGCGCCGCCTGGCAGCCGTTTTTGTAGGCAAACCAACAGGCAGCTGCGGCAACGGCAGTCTTACCCGAACCAACGTCACCCTGAACAAGGCGATTCATGGGGGAGCTTTTGCTCATGTCCCTGAAAATGTCCTCGCAGGCTTTTTTCTGCGCATTTGTAGGCTCAAATGGGAGAGATCCGTAAAACGGCGACGGCTCGTAATATTTCATAGGGCAGCCTGTTACCTCGTGGGATAGGCTGCGCATAAGCCCCAGTCCGCACTGCATGGTAAGCAGCTCATCAAAGCCCAGTCTCCGCCGTGATATTTCCGCACCGTGCATGGATTCGGGAAAATGTATGTTGCGGTAGGCGTATTCCTCGGTGCAAAGCTCGAATTTCTGGCGGATAAAGTCGGGGAGCGGCTCTTCTATCTGCTCGGAAACGCTTTCCAGCGCCTGCGTCATGTTAATAATGAGCATCTGAGCCGTAAGTCCCTCAGTAAGGGCATATTTTGGACGGATAAGGCACTTTTCGTCCGCTTTTATCACCAGCGGCGAGTTCATTTCCTTGCGCACAAATCCCCCTGTGACACGTCCGAAAAGACGGTAGGTCTCATTCATTGCAAAAGCATCATAGGCGTAGCGGTTGTTGTATATGACCACGGTTATTGTGTCCGTGCCGTCATCAAGTATGACCTTGTAAAGCACCAGCCCCTGGCGTATCCTTGCGGCAGGAATTTTCGCCGTGACCGTGCCGCTTACCACAGCCTGCTCGTTTAAAGGCGCATCGGCAATGTTCACAGGCTCGGAAAAATCAATATATTCCCTTGGAAGATGATCCAGCAGATCGCCCACAGTAGCTATGCCCATTTTTGCGTAAAGCTCGCTGCGCTTTGCAGCCACTCCCGACAGGGCGGTTATTTTATCCGTTAGCTTCATTTGGCAAATATCCTTTCGCATATCCGTGCGCAGTCATGGTATAATTTTTCAGTGTCAATGCCTGCAAATCCGCCGTTTTCATAAAGAATTTTTCCGCCAACGGCAGTCATTCGGATAATGTCCTTTGAACCGCTGAAAACAAGATTTTTCACAATGTCATTTTCAGGCTGCATTGAGGGGCGGCGCATATCCACCACCGCAAAGTCTGCAAGCTTTCCCGCTTCAATGCTGCCGCAGTCCAGCTCCATTGCCTTTGCTCCGCCCAGTGTTGCGGCACGGAGAACATTTTCCGCAGGCATGGCGGCGGCATCGGAGTATCTGAGCTTCTGCAAAACGGTGCACAGGTACATTTCCCTGAACATATCAAGGGCATTGTTGCTTGCGGCGCCGTCAGTGCCTATGGCAACGTTTATCCCGTGGGACATCAGCGAGGATATGTCCGCAATGCCGCTGGCAAGCTTTGAGTTGCTGGCAGGGCTGGTCACGGCGGTCATATTATGGCGGCGGAAGATATCCATATCATTTTCGGTGAAATATACACAGTGATATCCGCCACCGCCGTACTCAAACATTCCTATGCTTTCCATAAGCTCGGTGGGGGTCTTGCCGTACCTTGAAATGCAGCCCTCGGTCTCGGACTTTGTTTCGCTGTTGTGGCACCATACGGGAGCGTGATATTTCTGCGCCAGAGCCGCTATCTGCTCCATTATTTCAAGGCTTGTGGTGTATTCGGCGTGAAAGCCCGGCTTGTAGGAAATAAGAGGGGAGATACTGTTGAGCTTAACATAATGCTCCTCCAGCAGCTTTGGTGACCCGCAGAAATTATTCACCGCACCGCAGAACACACCTCTGAACCCCGTGTCGATGAACGCCTTTGCGGTCTGCTCGGGAGCTGAAAAATACATATCAAAGCAGGAGGTCGTGCCTCCCGACAGATATTCGCACACCGCAAGCTTTGTAAGGGTATAGCTATCCTCGGGCAAAAGCTTTGCTTCATTGGGGAAAACCGCTTCATTCAGCCATCTGTCCAGCGGAAGATCCTCCGCAAAGGAGCGCAGGAAAACCATGGGCGAGTGGGTGTGAGCGTTGCAGAAGCCGGGGATAATAAGGTCGTTTTTCAGGTCTATATCCCTGTCATAAACTTCGTTTTCGGGAGCATTCTCAGTGCTTCCCACGTATGAAAACCGTTCCCCATTGGTGCAGACTGTGCCTTTTTTCACGGTCATGTCGTTGGAGTCAAGATAGCGTGCATTGTAAAATCTCAGCTTCATAGTCTGCCTCCTCAGTATGATAATGAGCTGCCGTGCCTGTCCTTTTTCACGTTGATGCAACAGGGTATTTCTTCTTTGAGCTTATCCACATGGGATATTATGCCCACCTTTCGGCGGCTGCCCTGAATGGTGTAGATGACCTTTACAGCGTCCGCCAGAGCGGCAGGGTCAAGGGAGCCGAAGCCCTCGTCGATGAACATAGCGTCAATGCTTATTCCCCCGAAGCGGCTCTGCACCACTGTTGACAGCGCCACGCCCAGCACAAGGGAGATGAGAAATTTCTCGCCGCCCGAAAGCTGCGCCGTGGGGTAGCTGGCAGAATGTTCCGCAAGGGCGCTTTCCACCATAAGGTCAAGCCCCTGCTTGGAGCCGCCGCCCACTTCCTTGCTTCTCACCAGCCTGAAAGTGCCATCCAGCATATTTGCAAGCATATTGTTTGCTTCATCCGTAACCATGTCGAGCATTACGCCCAGAACGTAGCGGGTAAAGGAAATTCCCTTTGCGCCTGACATCATGTCGGCAAATTCCCTTTGCCGGGCATAGATCTCACGCCTTGCGTTAAGTGCTTCCATGCGCTTGCGGCAGTCTGCGGCAAGGTCGGTGAGCCTTTTGATATTTTCTTCTGTGCTGCGGATATTGAAGTCAAGCTCGCTGCATTTTGCGTCCGCACTGTCACGGAGCTTTTTAAGGGATGCGATATCGGGGCGTTCTTTTCCCGAAAGCTCCCCGGAAAGCTCTTCCTGGCGCTTTGCGGCATCGGAAAGGGCTGATACGAACTGCTTCAGCCGTTCGTTCAACTCGGGCAGGCGGGAGATATTTTCACGGTCGGGGACAAATTCATCGGCAGGGGGGAGGTTATTTTCTGCCAGCACCTTTTCAGCCGCTTCCTTTGCCAGGGCAAGCTTTTGTACAGCTGCTTTTTCTTCGCTCACAGCGGCCTCATGGCTTGTGCTTGCCGCCGCCAGCTTTTGTGCGCTTAATGACACTTCCTGCGAAAGCTTTTCGGAGACCAGACTGTATTCATCTGTGAGCCTTTTCAGCTCCGTAAGGCGTTTTTCCAGTGCAGATGTGTCGTGAATATCCTTTTCCATCTGTGCGCAGGCGGACTTGTACTGCGCCGCCAGACTGCTGTAGTTTTCCCTTGCTTCGATGAGCTTTTCGGATATAATTTTATTTTCCTGCTCTGCCATGTCAAGCTGAACGTTTATCTCACGAAGCTCTTCACGCAGCTGCGGGAGCTTCTGCTGCTCTTTGTAGGCATTGTCATAAGCGGATTTTGCTTTGATATAATTTTCCTCGGAATATCCCTGAGGGATAATGGCTTCAAGGGCTTTTATCTGCTCATCAAGCTCGGATATTTTCTGCACGGCGGTTATCTGCTCGGAGGTAAGCTTTATTTTCTCTTCCGTTACCTGACGGAGCTTTTTTTCTGCCGCTTCCATGTCGCTGTCGGAGACGGACTGCACGCCTGAGTGCTTTTCGGGGTGATGGGTGCTTCCGCAGACGGGGCAGGGAGTGCCCTCCGCAAGCTCTGCCGCCAGTCGGGAGGATATGCCGTCAATAAAGGCTCTGCGGACGGTTTCATATTCCGATTGATAATTCTTTTCCTGATCTTCTGCCTGCTTTATCCTGCCCGCAAGGGTGTCCGCCCTGACCGAAAGCTCTGCCCTTTCCTTGTTGAGCCTGTCGGCTTCGGAACGGGATTTTTTTGCATCTTCAAGGGCTTTCAGCTCGTTATAAAGCCGCAGAACGCTGTCGGCGAATTTTTCCTTTTCCTGCGCTTCCTTGCTTTTTTTGTCGGCGGCGGCTTTCAGGTCGGCTGCCTTTTTGCCTGCATTGTCATATTCGGTGCGCAGCTTTTTGCCCAGTATAAGGGCTTTTTCCGTTTCACTGCGGAGTGGCTCGGCGGCAGCATATACCGACCTCAGCCCCTCCAGACGGATATATTCCTCCCTGCGTGAGATATTCTCCTGCTCGTCGTTTTTGTGTTCCTGCAAGCGCTTTTGCGCAGCGATATTGTCCGCATTGGCAGCCGTGAGAGCGGCTTTTGCATCGGAAACGGCTTTGCTTCTGCGGAGATGTTCTTCACGGGCGGCATGGTAATTGTCCGTTTCATGGAGGACTGCCTTTTCACGTTCAAGGCGGTCTATCTTTTCAGCCAGCCTGTCAAATTCGGGCTGCTTTTCTTTCAGCATCGAAAAAGACTTTTCAGATTTATCAAGCTCGGCGAATTTTTCAGACAGCAGGCTTCCTGCGGAAAGGGCTTCATCGGCACGCTTTTTCTCGGCATCGGCGGCGGCATGGGCGGACTTCATCTCTTCAAGAGCCGCTTTGTATTTGCTTACCTGAGCGTCAGCCGCTTCGGGGGAGGCGAGCTTTGCGGCGGAAAGGTCAGCGTCTATCTTCATCTGCTCGCATTCGATGCTTTTCTTTTCATCGTCCGCCAGCTTTTTCAGCCGCTCGGATATGCGTGTGAAGCGCTCTGCGCCGAAAAGCGTCCTGAGCAGCTCTTCTTTTTCCTTTGTTGGACAGGTGAGCAGCCGCTCAAACTTGCCCTGCGGGAGTATCACCACCTGCCTGAACTGCTCGGCGGTAAGCCCCAGCAGCTTTACAGCCTGCGCATTTACGTCTTTCTGGCGGGGATTATCAAAATACGGCTGCCACATTTCCTTTTCCGTGTCGTAAAATGCGCAGTCCTGATACTCGTTCCAGCCCTCGGCACGGGCTTTGGGCGTAAATGTCCGTGAAAAGCGGTACCGCTTGCCCGACAGCTCAAATTCAAAGACAGAATAAGCCTCGCCGTCTTTTTTTGTGTAATGACCATTTAAAAGCTCGCTGCGCTCTCCGCCGCTGCTTTCGCCGTAAAGTGCGAACATCATTGCATCAAGAATGGTAGTCTTTCCCGAACCTGTTTCGCCGCAGATGAGAAAAACATCATCAAGGGAGCCGAAGTTGATCTCGCTCTCCCCAAAATATGAGCCAAGGCCTTTGAATTTAAGATTTACGGGCTTCAAGATAAACTGTCCTTTCAAATAAGATACTTTGTAAATTATATCATATTTTCCTTTGAAAATCAAGGCGGCAGGCAGTTTGCCGCAGATCTGATACTTGAAATCCGCATAACAACGTGCTATAATTATATCGGAGAAAATATGTATATGGGTTAGCTATAGCTTACACAAAGGAGAAGCAGCATATGATAATAAAAACAACACTTGAAAAAAACGGCTTTCTGGGCACGTTCTACGAGGGAAGCACCTACGCCGACAAAGCCGTGATATACGTGGGCGGAACAGGCGAGAACCGCAGCACTGTGGAGGAACGTGCCTCGAAGCTGTGCAGGCGTGAGGGGTTCAGCGTTCTTGCGCTGGGATATTATCTGTGGGAGGGGCTGAGCAAAAATAATTTTGCTATCCCCGTGGATTACTGCGAAAGGGCTGTGGGGTGGCTGAAAAACGACTGCCCCGTGAAGATAAACAAGATCGCCATGACGGGTATTTCCCTTGGGGGAGCATATACGCTGCTCTGCTCCTCGCTCATTGGAGACATAACCTGCGCCATACCCGTTTCGGGCTATGACTATGTGGTGGAGGGCACGAAAAATATGTTCTTCCGTCAGCACTGCGCAATGTTCAATTATCACGGTCATGACCTGCCCTATTCATCTTCCGAATGCCTTTCCCATATCCCCTCGACCCTTGCGGCGCTGAGAAAAAATCCCAATTACAATATGAGCCAGATGAACAGATATTATTACATCGAGTGCATTGATAACTACACTGAGGATTCACGCATCAAAGCGGAGAACATAAACGGAGATATCCTGCTCATTGCCCCGGGATTTGACGATACATGGCCCTCGGAGATAGCCTCACGCCGCATTATGAAGGTGCTGGATGATAAGGGCTTTCCACACAGGCACGAGTGCGCTATTTATGAGAACGGCAGCCATGCCCTTGCCTTTGACCAGCGCTGCGACAGTGAAGAGGAGAAAAAGGCGCTGGACAAGATGAACAAGGTGATGGGATACATTCTTCCCACAGAAAAGAAAAACCCCGCTGCCTGCGCAAAAGCCAGACAGGAGAGCTATTTTAAAATGGTGGAATTTCTTAAAGAGTGGCAATAATACTGATCCTCAATCAACCTATAGACAAATCCTCGGCTGAAATAAGCCCATTCTTCGTCAAGCTCCCTTGCCGGGCGACAAGCCCGCCTGCAGTCGCTTTCCTAGACTGGTCTTATTTCATCTGTCGGCTTTGTCTATAGAACGATTAAAGATTAGTATAAAGCAAAATCGGCAGTTCATATGAGCTGCCGATTTTTCATACACAAAACAAAAAACCTGCTCACAATGTGAACAGGTTTGTGGTTGGGGTGCAGGGATTCGAACCCCGGAAGTGCTTGAGTCAGAGTCAAGTGCCTTACCGCTTGGCGACACCCCAGTGTGGTTGGGATAGCCGGATTTGAACCGGCGAAATGACGGAGTCAAAGTCCGTTGCCTTACCGCTTGGCTATATCCCAGTAAAGGTTTAACTTAATCGGAATTGGTAACGTTCCCTGACGACTTATATATCATACCACATTCATTCTAAAAAGTCAATACCTTTTTTTATATTTGTGGCATTTCACAAATATAAAGTAATTTATATGACAGATATGTCAAATCTCACTGCGATTCTCCAGTGCTTTGAAAAGAGTAACCTCGTCCGCAAATTCCAGTGTTCCGCCTATGGGCAGACCGAATGCAAGGCGTGTTACCTTTATTCCCAGGGGCTTTAAAAGCTTTGAGATGTACATGGCAGTGGCTTCGCCCTCAACAGTGGGGTTGGTCGCCATGATGACCTCTTTCACGCCGCCTTTCTTTATCCTGTCCAGCAGCTCCTTTATGCGTATCTGCTCGGGAGTAACGCCGTCCAGTGGGGAGATAAGCCCATGGAGTACATGATAAACGCCCTTGTACTCGTTTGTGCGCTCGAATGCGGTGATGTCCTTGGGTGTTTCCACCACGCAGATTGTGGAGGGGTCACGCATATCGTCGCTGCATATGGGGCACACACCCGAATCGGTAAGATTGCAGCAGATACTGCACTCCTTTACCGTGCTGTGGGCGTTGATTATAGCGTCTGCAAAGGCCTGTGCATCCTCGTCGCTCATGCCCATTACAAAATAAGCCAGCCTTTGTGCGGTTTTCATGCCAATGCCGGGAAGCTTTGCGAACTGCTCCGCAAGAAGCACCAGAGGCAGTGCTGTGCTGTTTGCCATTGCAAACGCTCCTTTCGATAAAATGCGGGGACTATTATCCAGTCCCCGCCAAGCTTTTTATTTATGGGGTATCAGAAAAGGCCGGGGAAAGAAACGCCGCCTGTTACTGCGCCCATCTTAGCCTCGGAGGTATCCTCGATCTGCTTTACGCACTCGTTGATAGCGCTGATAAGAAGATCCTGGAGCATCTCAACATCGTCCTTGTCAACGACTTCGGGCTTGATGTTAAGGGACTGAACCTGCTTTCTGCCGTTCATGGTGATCTCAACAGCTCCGCCGCCTGTGGTAGCGGTGAAGGTCTCGTTCTCGATCTCTTCCTGAACATTGGTGATCTCAGCCTGCATCTTCTGAGCCTGCTTTATCATGTTCTGCATATTCTGAGCGCCGCCGCCCATACCCTGTGGTAATCTTGCTTTCATAGTGATAACTCCTTTGAAAAAATTGTATTCAAATTTATGCGCCGCAGCCTGTGCCGCAGCAATTATCCGACGGATACCGACGGATACTGAGCTTAGATAGTTTCGACGGGAACGCCGCCGTTTTCTGCCTTTTCAAGCAGAGCCTTCCGGGCTTCCTCGGGGGATATTTTTGCTTCCGCCTTGCTTTCGCCGCCGCCTGCCAGTGAGCGGTCAAGATTTTCCCTGTAGCCCACAAGTATCTTGTTGGAAAGGGTAAGACCTGTCAGCTGATTTATGGCGGACAGTATCTTGACACAGTTTTCGGGGGAGCGTGTAAGCACGCCGATAAGCTTGTCCTTGGTGTTTATGAGCAGCTTTCCGCCGCACTCGTAGCCGTAGGTGCCGTTAAGGGCAGGGGCGACTGAGGGGCAGGTCTCCTTCAGCTTGTCTATGATATCGAACCAGCGGTCGATATAGTTTATGGACGAGCTTCCCGATGCTGCGGCTGCCATTTCGGCGGCACGCTCCGATGCGGGAGGATATTTCTGATTTTGCGGCTGAGGTCTCGGTGAGCCGTCAGCCTTCTGTTCCAGCTTCTGTTCAAGCTCGGATATCTTGGCGTTCAGCCTGTCGATCTCACTTCTGTCCGCTGCCTGAGCAGGGGCCTGGGCGGTAACAATAGCCGCTCCGCTGCACATTCTGATAACGCACATCTCCATATCTATCCTCTTTGAGAGGGAACGGGACATACGCTCTGCGCAGGAGGAAAGTGTGTCCAGATGGGACAATACATCGGGAAGAGTCATTTTAGACGCTATCCGCTTTATGGTCTCAAGCTCCGAGGGTAGGCAGATCATTGACTTTGTCTGCTCTGGGGCTGAAATGGCTATCATAATGTTCCGAAACTGTGCCGCCAGCTCTTCGCACAGCCGCTGCATATCCTTTGAGCGGTCGTACAGCTGAGAGATGATATCCAGCGCTTTTGCGGGATCCTTGTCCGCAACGGCTTCCGCCAGAGCGAAAAGGTAGTCACGGCCTGCGATGCCTGCCGCTTCGGATACCACATCGGCGGTGATGTTTTCGGAAAATGCGATACATCTGTCGAGAATGGAAAGAGCGTCACGCATACCGCCATCGGCAGCCTTTGCGATAAGCTCGGCAGCGTCGGGGGCGAGGGTGATGTTTTCCCTTACCGCAATGTCGCTGAGACGTGCGGCGATGTCCTCGGTCTTTATTCGCATAAAGTCAAACCGCTGGCATCTTGACAGAATGGTCGGCAGCACCTTGTGAAGCTCGGTGGTCGCCATGATGAACTTTATATACGGGGGAGGCTCCTCAATGACCTTCAGCAGAGCATTGAACGCTTCCTTTGAAAGCATATGGACCTCATCGATGATGTATATTTTGTATCTGCACCGTTCGGGGGTGTATTCGGTGGCTTCCCTCAGCTCACGGGCATCGTTTACGGAGCCGTTGGAGGCTGCGTCTATCTCGATGATATCGGCGAGAGCAAAGTTGTCTGCGTCACGGCAGATATCGCACTGACAGCAGGGCGAGCCGTTTACGGGGTGCTCGCAGTTGAGCGCCTTGGCAAAAATTCTGGCGCAGGTGGTCTTACCCGTTCCTCTTGAACCTGTGAACAGGTAGGCATGAGCGGTTTTGCCGCTCATTATCTGATTTTTCAGCGTTGTGGTAATATGAGACTGGGAGATTACATCGTCAAACGTGGCGGGTCTGTATTTCCTGTATAACGCCTGATACATAAAATCCTTCCTCTTTTATAATTATCCGTTGATGTGGGAGTCGGCTTTGCCGTAGCGCTCCCTCAGGTGCTCCTCAAAGAAATTTTCGGGATAGCCGCCTGCGGTGCATATCTGAGCGCAGTATGACTTGAACCCCTCCATATCGCCTATTCGTGCGATAAGCGCAAGGCGGTACCTTTCACAGGCTTCGTCCTCCTTGCCTTCCAGCAGGCTTGCCAGCGCAAGACCCCCCTGAGAGGTTATGGGGTCAAGACCGTATTCTATTGATTTTTCAAAGTAATATCTGCTTTTTTCGGGAAGATTAGCCGAAAGGAACATTCTGCCTATCTCGTTGTAGATGAAAGGGAAAATGCCCTTGCTCTCGGCGATGGGAACGAGCTTTTCGTAATACTCAGCCGCAGAGCCGTAGCTTGCGGAGAGGGAAAAGTTTCTTGCCGCCATAAGCAGCGATTCGGGGAGATGTATCTCCTTTTCGGCTGCGATAACTGCACAGTGAGCGGCGTTGGTGGAATATCCCATTCTGCTGTAGCAGATGGAGGTGTAAAAGCCCAGAACGCCCTGTTCGCTGTCTGTCAGGCTTTTGCCTTTAAGGTCCCTGAAAATATCCAGGGCATCGTTATAATTATTTTCCGCCAGGAGCAGCTCCAGAGCGGAGTAAAACATTCGCTTCTTCTCACCGTACATAAAGGCTGTGCCGATAACGTCCTTATCGTAATCCGAAAGGTAGTCGGCGGGGGTGCCGTTTATGCCCCTGTTAACTGAAAAGCCTATCTGTATGAAAAGCCCCGCCAGGAACATGACCGCTCCGCATATCAGATATGCTTCATCGGGGTGAGTGTGATCGACGAAATAGAAAAATACAAATATCAGACCCAGCACATAGGGCACAGCGGCGCCTGCAGGTGCCGAGGTGACATAAAGCCGTTTCAGCGCAGAGAAAAATTTCAGTAATCTCTTCATTCAGCTGGCCATCTTTCTGTTTTATAAAAAATCCGATACATAGGTGTGCAGGCTTGCTGCGGCACACGAAACGTACCGCTTAATGCTGCTCGGTTCCCCGCCTGACATGGTTCACGGTGTTTTGTTGCACAGGGCCCGCACACCTATATATCGGATTACATCCAACTTAGATGTTACATATTATATCATACTTTTTCTGAAATTGCAATAGCTTTTGAGAAAAAATTTAGATAATGGTAAAAACTAACGCATAAATCGTTTTCGATGACGTGTGGGACTGTAATAATCCGCCTGCACGATACATATATTTTTCTCGGAGTGATGATATGCTGACCTTTATTTTTGCGGGACTTATACTTGTTTCCATAGCCGTATCCGTCTTTACGGGCACGTCCGGGCAGCTTACCGAGGCAGTGCTCACCGAGCCTGTGAATGCGGTGGAGCTTTGCATATATCTTTGCGGCGGAATGTGCTTCTGGGGCGGACTTATGCGCATTGCGGAAAGATCGGGGCTTACCGATGTGCTGGCAAAAGGCTTTTCATTTATACTCGGCGGACTTTTCCGTGATATCGACAAAAACGGAAGGGCGTTCCATGCCATCTGCATGAACATAACCGCAAATCTGCTGGGGCTGGGCAATGCCGCCACGCCTTTCGGGATAGAAGCAATGAAAGCTCTTGCTGAAGAGGAGAAAGCAGGGGACACCGCCACTCCCTCAATGGTGATATTCACCGTCCTGAACACCGCTTCCATTACCCTTATCCCCTCAACAGCCCTTTCCATACGCATGAAATACGGTTCTGCGGAGCCGCTGGAGATAATTCCCGCCGTGTGGATAACATCGGCAGCCGCACTTGCATTCTCCCTTACAGCGGCGGTGCTTCCCTTTATCAGACGGAAAAATGAAAGGAGAACCGAGCATGACAAGCCTTGTGATACCCATATGCGCCGTCATAGTGATATTGTGGGGGATATATAAAAGGACGGATATTTTCGGCGAGTTCGTAAAGGGTGCTGCCGATAATCTGAAAACCTGTGCAGAGCTGCTGCCCACACTTATTGCTTTGATAACGGCGGTGGGAATGTTCAAGGCATCGGGGGCAATGGAGCTGATAACAAACGTATCGGCACAGATTTTTGACAGCATCGGCTTTCCCTCGCAGTGCCTGCCGCTGGCGCTGATAAGGCCTGTTTCCGGCAGCGGAGCGCTGGCTGTGTATGAGAGCATCATCTCGGACAGCGGCCCCGACAGCTTTGCGGGCAAGGTGGCAAGCGTGATGCTCGGCTCCACCGAGACAACCTTTTACACCCTTGCGGTCTATTACGGGGCGGCAGGCATAAAAAGGACCCGCCACACCCTTGCGGCTTCTCTCACGGGAGACCTGACTGGCTTTATTTTCAGCGTGCTTACGGTAAATCTGCTGCTCAGGTGAAATGTTAACAAAATGTAAATTCAAGGGGTTTTGGCAAAATCCTGTTGACAAGGCAATTTTTATTTGATATAATAAATAAGCATTGTTGAGATGAGCCATTAGCTCAGTCGGCAGAGCATTTGACTTTTAATCAAAGGGTCTGGGGTTCAAATCCCCAATGGCTCACCAATGTAAAAATCCTCTCAAATGGCTGTAATACGTGATTTGAGAGGATTTTTTATATCTTTAAAATTGTAGATTTTCTTAATCTAATATTCTTATTCTTGCGTTTGACGACAAACTGACGACAAAACGCAAGAATAAATAAAATTTTACGGACAAAATTTATAATACAACAGGAGGGTAAAAAATGAGAAAAAACAATATTCTTCCCCGGATACATTTGTGCGTGACAATATCAAATTTATCCGAATGCTGGGTAAAAAAGCAGCCAATGTCGATATAGTAAAGATGGTCAGAAATGAGGCTGTTCGGCAGCATATATCTGTAGGATGCAAATATTCCGAGGCTCAGAGGCTTGCGGACGAGTATTTACAAATGAGCAGTACGGCAGATCAGATGTTTATGCTTCTTTGTGGTAATAACTGGTACTGGGGTGGCAGGCAGGTCTATCGGTTTGATGATACTCTTTCCGAATTGCTTAGTAGTCAAACCAAAGAAGATATCGAAATAGATGTATCTGCCATCAGCCAGCTTCCTTGTTCTGATTTTTTCGTAATGCGATCAAGCGGTGACAGCTTAGGATTTTTTGTCTCCGTTGCCGATGACAATATTATTTTTGGCGAAATGTTCACAGACGGAATGAGTGCATCATATATTCCTATAAATCAGAACGGTACACTAAAGGAAATCCTTAATAATATGCTGTCTGATGCAGACCATATGGAGGGCTATACTGATGACATCAACCGTATGGCAAAGAAAATATCAGAAAAACTGCAATATGTAGTGTATCTTGCAGCTGTAAATGCGGAAATTGTGCCCGTGACAAAAGGAGCTGTTACAAAAAAAGCGTCAACAGCAACCCGGAAGCCGACTTCAAGGACCTTTAAAACAGAAATATCCGATGTTGGATACAGAATAGGCTCCACGATCAGACAGAACCGAACAAGATTTCTCAACGAGACCAAGCCAGTATCTGAAGGACATGGTACCCCAAAAGCGCCTCACATTCGGAGAAGCCATTTTCATTCTTTTTGGACGGGAAGCGGCGAAGATAAAAAGCTGATTGTCAAATGGGTAAATACGGTGTTTGTTAATGCCGATAAAGACAGCGGCATTACGACATTACATGATGTAAAAAATTGCAAGTAAAAATTTTATACAAAAAAAGGCGCACATTTTGTGCATATATACAAATATACCGATATCGAAATATTTTTGCTTAAAAGTGCTTGACATTATGCCGATATCGGTATATAATAGAGTTAAAGATAAGGGATACGGAAACCCTAAAAGCCGAAACGAAAGCGAAAGGAAAATGAATTATGAAAAAGGCTACATTTACAGTAAACGGCAAAGAGGTTACATTTTCTAACATTATCGCTGTCATTGGCGGCGATGAGCTCGAAGCTCTTCTCATTCACGATGAGGACGATACCTACAGCGATGGCGATTTAATCACCCTCGATGCGGTCATGCCCGAAGATGACGAGGGAGCAGTGATCATCTGCGAAGGCATCGCAGATAATGTAATCGCCGCTACCGACTACTTCACCGTTGATAACGGTAAATACATTGTTAAGGATTGAGCGAAGGGGCGGCGGAAACGCCGCTCTTGCCTTTTGAGGAGGTGCAACATGGCGAACAATCTTAAGAGTTTGCGCCAGCAAGCAGGTCTCACACAGCACCAGCTTGCAGAACGTGCGAATATAACGCAGGCAAAAATTTCTGCTTATGAAAGCGCTGAGGCTCTTGATAACGTCACAATCGGAAACATCAGGCGTTTAGCCAACGCCTTGGGCGTTTCCGTGGACGATATTGTGGGGGTGAATGACAACAGCGAAAGGGCGTGATATAGTATGAATAAATCCCAAAAAATCGAACTGATATTACTTGAAACAAATGGTAACATCGAAAATACTCGGAAGATACTATGGGAACTTTCCTCTGAATGCCGCACAGTTGCCAATAGGGCGGTTCAGCATTTATGGGAATGGAATGGACTCTCCAGTGACTATAAAAAGGAATATGACCATTATCCGAGTAAAGAGGAGACAACTCAGCTTCTTTCGGGTAAAAATAGCATAGACACATATGCCTACTCGAAAATCATTCCCGAATGTCGGTATTTGGCTACAAGCTCGGTGCAAACCATAATCCGGGATGTTAAGGGTACCTATATGAAATCTCTTGGCGAGATATTAAAGGGCGCCCAGTCAATCCCGTCATACAAAAATTATCCTATACCAGTTAAAAAGCAAACCTTAAGCGTTTCACATATTGTGAAATACAATTCCAATGGGCAGCCTTGTGACGAGGACTATTTTGTTGAGGCAGGAATACTCTCAAAAAAAGGGGCTGAACACTTTAAAACGGGCACAAGGGTAAAATTCAAGTTACGTGTTAAAAACAAGTCCTTAAAATCATTTTTAAAACAGTGTAAGGAGGTGATTGAGCTGTCTGAAATAGATGGCAAAGTAACCAAGAATGGGTGCTGCTGTGAGGAAAAGCTCTTTGATATCGTTTCAAGCTCGATATCTTATGACGAGCGAAATAAAAAATGGATGTTTAATATGGGGTATTCGTTTGAAGCGGAACAAACTCCATATTTTGAAGGTAAACAAGTTGGTGTACAGCTTGGCTATCATCTTCCTGTTTGTTGTGCTGTAAACGATGGACTTGAACGATTTTATATCCGTGAAAATGAGATTGAGGAGTTCAGGAGAAGAACGGAAGCACGGCGAGCAGCTCTCAGACAGCATACAGCTTACTGCGGTGACGGAAGCATTGGGCACGGAAGAGATACGAGGTGCAAAGCCGCAGAAAAAATTGGAAACATCATTTCAAATTTTAAAGATACTTGCAATCATAAGTATTCAAGAGCAATTATAAATTTTGCTGTCGCTCAAAAAGCTGAATATATAGTTATCGAAAATATGAGCGGAATATCCGAAAATAATCTTTTCCTGAAAAGCTGGTCTTATTATGACTTACAGAACAAAATAAAATACAAGGCAGCTGAGGTTGGCATAAAGGTCAAAATAATTGATCCGCAGTACACAAGCAGAAGATGCAGCAAATGCGGTCATATAAACATAAAAAAAACAGATGTTGATGCAAATAGAATGTTTATATGTGAAGAGTGCGGAAAAAAAGCAGATTTTGACTATAACGCCGCAAAGAATATAGCTGAGACTGATATTGAAAAAATAATCTCAATGCAAAAAGTTACACAGGGCATTGAAAAAATAAAATAATTTATTTCCCGCTGGGAATATCGGGGGACTTTGCTCCCGTAAACCGAGATAGTGGCGGTAATTCTTCCGCCGGAAGTGCGTTTCACTCTCGGTAAGGTCTATAAACTGCATACATTTACTCCGTATGCACATCACTGCTCAACGTTAGGGTTGTAACTCACACTTGTGTGTGATGAAAGTGCAAAATTCAATAGTTATTTTGTTGTAACTCACACTTGTGCGTGATGAAAGTAAGATGAATTTCAGGGACAATGGCAAACTGTGAAGTTTCAATTCACGCACCCTCACGAGTGTGACTAAATAATTACAAAAAAATCAGCCCCCTGCTTTTCGGCAGAGGGCTTTTTGTTTACATGGTCTTGATAAATGCGTTGGGGTAATTCTTTTTTACCCCTTCAAGATACTTCTCAGCATTCGCCTTTGATTTAAATGCCCCGACCTGGACGTAATATGTCTTGCCGTCATCGCTATCCTTTGTCAGCTCGGCAGCTACACGCTTTTTAAACGCCAAAAAACTTTCAGGGTGCTTGACGTACCATAAGGGGCAAAGTTTGCCCGTTACATCATAGTGCCTTATGATATCGTCCGAAGTCAAGTTATAATGCTTGCAGAGATATGCGCAAAGCTCAACAAGGCTCTGCTCTGTAGTCTCGTTAAACTTGCCCGATGTGTCAGGGTGGCAGCACTCAATGCTTATGCTGTAGCCGTTTGCTTGGTTTGTGCAGTAGCTCCATTCCGTCAGCGGTATGCACTGTATGATCTCGCCCCCCAGTCCGATTATGTAGTGCGATGACACATACCGTCCGCCGTTTTTCTGGTTCTCAAAGTAGTTGCGGTTTGCGATTGCGGTACTTCCGGGATTGCCTACATAATGCACGGCAATTTTTGTAACCTTTTCAAGCTTGATGCCCGGACGGCTGTACTTGTTGGGCGTGAGAAATTTCTCCTCAATTTTCATGGCTGTTTCCTCCTGACTTATCGTTTAACAGGTCAATTATCTTTGACAAAATTTTCTGCACACCCGAAGGCAGTATGCCCATCAGTCCTGCCGTCTCACAAATGGAAATCAACTCTGATGCACAGAAAGCAATTATTACTGCGTCCCGAAGATAATCCACATTGAGCAGCTTGTCCGCATAATTGGCACATACAACAATGACCAGTGTGCCAAATTTTTTTACTATGCCCTGCCAGCAGGCACGGGACGACAGCGCCCCGTTTTCCGATTTGTCGGATTTGTGCCACCACATGGCGTTTGCCAGCCCCAATATAAAATCCGCCGCCATGAAGATAAGCAGCGTAATAATGGCATTGTCCCAGCCGCCCAGGGCTGCCGAAACAGCCCCGCCGATTGCGCCGATGATGGCGCATACATATGTTTTGATGTTCATTGACATTTTCATTCCGCCTCTTTCCTAACCACAGGAATATCAAATTTTTTCAATTTCTCTTCCAGCTCGTTAATTTCGTCTCTTACCGCCTGACGTTTGGCGTTTAATTCGGTCATGTCATACGGTGCAGGCAGCCCCATCAGCGCATATTCATAGCATTTGGCGATTTTCCAGTCACCTATGGGACTAGCACTGTCTGATAGCTTCCAGCGGCAGTCAGCAATTTTTTGCTGGATTTCATTGTACGTGTTCATTCGTTGTACCTCCGTTTACCCGATGCAGAAACAGGGGCGGACACCAAATAACGTAGCGGCGGCACCCGCACCTGCACCGCCTGAGCCGCCCATATATGCGAAACTACTTGATGTATAGACAGCTCGCAGCCAACACCAACTGAAATTAACCATATATGTCGGTGATATACGGAATAATGGGAATTGTCGATAATTCACGCCTACATCAAACCCACCGCCCCGTATTGATAGCCCGTATATTTCCGGTTCAGACATTAAATTTATTTTCACGTCTGTCCACGCCCAACTATTTGCCTGATTTCCAATCACGCCATTACTCAAAATTTCACGATGTGACAACAGGTGATTGTTTAGTTTCGCTAAAAAATGCGTATTATACACAGGTAATACCGATGCAAACATGAAACTGCCAATATACCCGTCACTGGTAGTATTAGTGCCATTCATATAGTTGCGCCCGATAACTCCATCAGGCACAATAACAGCGTGGTGTGCTGTAAACGCCGTATCGCCAGTATTCAGATAGGTATCCAGCCCAGCAATACGGAATTTTGTATTGTATGTAACAGTCTGGGTCGATTCAACCAGCGATTTTATACCGTCATCACTGGTCTGCTCTACGAAACAGGGGACATTCGCAATGTCTCCCGACAATGTGAAATAGTCACCAATGTAAATGTCAGAAAAACTTCCGTCACTAATCATAGCGCAGATGTCATCAATAGTATAACCTTTGGCGAATAAATCATCGCCACGAAAGATATTATTATGATTTTCTGCAATGCTGGTAATCCACTCTGTCTCGTCTTCAGCAGGAAAATCAGGCTCACCGTCAACATAGCGTTTAACGTCCTTTTCGTAGTTTTGAGCGATTTCAGCCGCAGTCAACGCTCTGCTGTACGCCGTAAGACGATAGAAATTATATGCGCCTACCGCATAATTGGTATCGCCTGCGCCCAAACAGCCCAGATACGTATTTTTGGTTGATTTCTTGTAGTCGGATAACGTTTTTGTTCCGACCAGTGCGCCGTTCACATAGAAATTAAACGCCTGTCCGTCATAGGTTATAACCAAACCATATGACGTATTCTGACTGAATGCTGTGGCGATATTCAGGTAATTGGTCGATGATTCAGACCGTATAGATGCGTTTAACTCCCCATTCTCAGTGTAAATGCCAAAACCAGCCTTGTCAAAATTGCTGATAATGTCATTTTCACCTGTGGTTCCGCCCGTTATTTCAACGAACAGTTCTACAGTAAAACGGTCATAATCAATCATGTCGGGTACCTTCATCGCCGTTGCGATACCTGTCTGTTTGATGTAGTGATTAGATGCTATCAGTCCGGATCCTGCTGTGTCTGTGTATCGACCCATAGTCTGACTGTTCACCATATCGACCCATGTGTTGCCGTTCGTGGCGTGTTTAGGCGGGAAGTTATAGATGCCATCATAGAACATCTTTGCTCCTGGGGCATATCCCAGCGATGTGGGGGTTATATCAACAGTTTCACCACCCCCTTTCTGTGCTACCTTAAAACGGTTGCCACCGTCATACTGCCCCATAATAGTAACAGTCCCGCTGCCGTTGAGGTACAGCATAGTGCCATTGAATTTATTGCCGCAATTTGCAATGACTACGCTGCCGTCTTTTGGCACCGCAACAACGCCGTCAGCACCTGCTGTGCAATCCGCATTTACTGTGGAAATGTACACAGGTGCGCTGCTATCGTTCCTGATACCGTAGAACGGATAACGGCGGTCAAATTCCACCGTTGTCAGACCGCTGACAGCTACAGTTGTTTCCTGGGTTGTTATCATATAAATTCCTCCCATTTATTTTTTGTACGTATCATAAAACGCTTTGGACGCTTCCACAACAGCCGCCGCCAGACTGTCATCCGACAGATTAGACAGAAACTCCGCCGCATAATCATCATAGCTTGCACAAACGTTGCAGATCGGCATCTGTGCATGGCTTGAATGTTCGTCAGTCGATTTTATGCTGCCGTCAATGTTATAGACCGTCTCTACATAGGTCATATCAATGTATATCTTAGCCAGTCCGCCGTCAGTATAATTATACACCTCAGCGCTTCCCGTCCCGGTCAATGCGCAAACAAAATCCATATACAAATACACACCCTGCGTAGCATCGGCGTTGTTTTTGTATCTATATGTTTTCGTGTGTGCAACGCCGCCCTCAGTGGAATTTAGCTCGCCGTAAAGTGCCTCGCCGTTTTTGCTTATAACCTTGGCAATTTGCAGACAGCCTGAACTTATTACGACTTTTTTTTGATATGACGTTGTCGGCGGATATCCTATAGCAGCGTTTGTCCTGCCCTCAGAAACAGCAGCTTTAAATTCAGCCTTGAACTCGCCAAATTCAATGCTTGCAAATGTCGGCATGGCTACAATGTCAGCAAGGGACTTTCCTCCGCCCTGCTGCGGCACATCAACCATCACAGGCGCAAACCCCACATACCCCTCAGCCTTTTCAGCGTCGGAAACATTGTATGTGCCGTTTTCCGTTATAGTTATGGGCTTGACCTTTCCGCCGGAACCGCTGTTTATCTGCGCTAAAATGAGTGAACTGACAATATCATTCACCGCCGACATAGCTTAACGCCTCGCTTTCCGTAATCTCTTCAAACGTAACAACTGGATTTGTCCTTACATTACCCGACCCCTGCGTTTTTACAGTGAGTTTTCCGTATTTTGAAGCCTTGAATATCATAAAGCTTTCATTTTCGGAAACCACTTTTGTTACAAACGGAGCTGCAAGAGCTTCATATGTAAAGTAGTCCTCGCTGCATACGTGTATCTCAACGGGTACGCCTTCAATGGGCTGATAATGTGTGCGATCAAGTTCTTCCACAATAAGCCCTCCTTACAGCTTGACCTTTGTGCCGTCACCGTTTTTGTTGACAAACCAGTTGCCGTGAACAGTCCCTACTTTAACGCACTGTTCAAGCAGTCGGTTCATCTTGCTGACGTATGTTGCTTCACTCTCGTTTATCTGGGCGGCTGACAGGCTCGCTACGGCTCTCAAAGCGCCAAAGCTTATAACTATCGAGGTGCATCGGTAGGGGCTTGTCTTGCCATCAAAATGCGCCTGTCCGCACACTTCAATGTTGCTGCTTATTACCGCCTTGTCAACAGAAAATGCCATGTAGTCATAATATCCGCCGTCTGTGCCGTAGATCTGCGCCGCAATAGCCTGCGCAACAGCTTCAAGCAGATAATCGCCGCTGAGAAAAAGAGTGCTTTTGTAATCGCCGCCGCAAAAGTTATAAATGTAGTTGTTGCGTGTGTCCTCAGCGTAAATGCCTGTTATCCTTTTGACGGATTTTTCTATGATCGCCGAATGTTCACCCTTGCTGACGTTTGCAGCACTGCTGCTGCTTCCAAAAGCAACAAATTTCAGATGATTGTCATTGCCGCAGTACCATACGCCGCAGTCCGCTTCCGACAGCCTTTGAAGAATGCTTCTCATGCTGCCTTTAAGGTCAATGTACGTTATCTTGCTCACTCTGGAAGTATTGCTGTTTCCACTGAACCCTGCCTGATTGGCAAGGTTATTGAGTACAAGAGAAGTATCATACTGCTTTTCAGTCTTTTTCTTCTTTTTGCTGCTTGAAGAGCTTCCTGAACTGCCTGAACCCGAACTGCTCGACCCGGAGCTGTCTGTACCCGATGATGATGTTCCGCTGTTCTCATTGTTTACTGTATCACTGCCATCGCTTGTGGTCGTATCCTCGTCATACTGCTTGTAATTGCTGTAGTCAAACGGAAGATCAAGCCGCTTGCAAAGGTCGTATGCAGTAAAGCTTACTGATACGCCGTTAAAGTCTGAGCTGTCAATGTAGTAGTCAGGGAACTCCCAATCCTTGTAGTTTACAATGATATGTGCGCCCTGACCGAATTTGTTTGACGTAAACACATTACCCGAAAGCTGAGTTGTGGATACTCCGCTCGTTCCTATGCCGTCCACGCTTTTGGAAATGGTAATGCCGCTCAGATATTCTCCGGTGTATTCAGTGCCGTCAATGGTCAGCGTTAAATCGGATAAGCTAAAGACCGTCTAGGGGGATTGTATCGGTACTCATCGACAGCGATATATCCCATGTCTCAGGCTTCTCTATCGTAAGCTCACAGGATATGTCAGGTCGCTTGAATGTGGCGGTGTACGCCTTCGGCGTTGCGTATGTCACCGAAAGCGTGTCCGTTTCGCAGGCGGAGCATATTGCTTCTGCCACACTCTTCGGAACGTCACCCAGATTTGCGGAAATGGAGACCTTGCGCCCGATAAGGTCAGCTTTTTCCTGCTCATATATATTTTTGAACGATGCGCTGTCATATACAGGCTCAGTCCTTACTGAATATCCCTCTTCAAGATAGTCGCTGACATCTATCGTTCCCAGTTTAAGCATAACCATTTCAGTTTCCCTCCTGTATCTGGATTTTCTTGTTTTCCTCGTTCACGATCTCTGCAATAACACGCTTTCCGTCAGAAGTAAGCCTGAGGTTAACATCAACAGTCTGCGTGCCGCCTGACTTCTGCTGAGTGCTTCCAGCACTCTTGCTTTCAGTCTGTGTTGCAGTGACTGATGCAGCAGCCTTGTATCCGCTTGAAGAGTTGGTAACAGCCGCATTCTGTACGTCTGTCTTTATCTGCATATCAATACCTGTATTATCAAATATCGTATGCAAAGCCTCTTCAATTTTGCCCTGGTCATTGCTTATGGAATTTACTATGTTATCCACAAGAGTATCGCCGATATTGCTTTCAGCCACAATGCTCGTTATGGTCGATGTAAGGTCAACAGTTCCATCGGAAATACCGTTGTTTACAGCCTCCATAAGGTCATTTGCGGAGCTTTGCAGGCTCTTGAAGGCATCTTCCTTGTTGATGTCAAAGCCCTCGATAAACGAAAGCACAGTGTTCATTCCTGCGTTCTTGACATCATCTGAAAGCCCTGTAAAAAGCCCCTCTGCTTCCTTGATAAAGCCGCTCTGAAGCTCGTCAATATCGTCCTGATACCTGTTGTTTGCAATTTGAGTAGTGGTTTCGTCAAGCTTTTTGTAAGATGAATTGATCTTGTTGAACTCTTCATCACTCATCTTGTTCATCTGCTTGGCGAATACCATTGCCTGGTCAAGGCTGAGACCGTTAAGCTCATCAAGGAGACCGTCCGCAAGCCCTCTCTTCTGGAGAGCTTCTATTTCCTTGGCGTATTTCTCACGATCCTGCGCCATCTTTGCAATGTTCTCGATGGTGTAGGTGCTGTACGTCTCACCTGTTTTCTTATCCGTTTCGGTAGATACGGTAAAGATGCTCTCGCCCATGAGCTTCTGCTTGTACTTGTCACGGAGCTTGATTATCTCGTCATAACTCTTCTTGTACTCGTTTATCAGCTCGGTAAGATTGGACTTAACGCCTTTGATCTCCTGCTTTGCCTTGTCCTGTGCAGATTTGTATATATTTTTTTCGGCACTGTCAAGCTCTTTCTGTGTAGCTTCACTGAGTTTGCGCCTGCCTGTTGCAACTTCCTTGGTGTACTTCTCGTAAAGCTCGCTTTCCTCATCAAGCTGATTGGCAATAGCTTCTATACGGTCATAATACTCGGAAGCTGAGATCTCTCCGTTTTCCTTTGCCAGCTCTGCAAGATAATGCTGGTGCTTTGCGGTAGCATCGTCCATCTTTTCAACAGAATTTGTTACCTGAACTGTAGCATCGTCAACACTCTCTGCCACATTGGAAAAGTGCTTCTTTGCCTCTTCTTCTGCCTGCTTTGCAGCGTTGTCGCCGAAATTGCCGCTAAGTCCCCAGCTTTCGCTGTTTTTTTCAAACTCTGTCTTGGCATCTTCTCTTGCAGCCGCCAGATCTTCGATAAGCTGTTCAGTATTGGCGATTTGGCTGTCAAAATACTCTTCAATGCTCTTGCCGGAATGCTCATATTCTGTGCGCATCCATTCGGGCATTGCTGATGTATCATATATACCGCTTTTGCCAATCTCTTCAAAGGTGTTGTTCAGCTCACCAAGTTTCTTTGTAGCGTCCGCCGACATCTTGTTGATCTGTTCAACGGTCAGGTCTTTGTAACGGCTTACACGTTCTGCCTCTGCCTGTGCCATTTTTTCGGTGTAATCAGCATCGCCGTGCATGGCGTTGCTGAATGCCTCCTCCATGGCTTTGTACATATTTGCTCCGACTGCGTGCCAGTCATAATTTGCAATATATGACCCAATGGCTTCGCAGAAATCTACAGCAAACTCGATCACCGCAGGAATAGCTTCGATCATTGCAGTGTTCAGCTTGTCAACGATAACGGGTCCTTTTTCCAGCAAAACACCTATGGAATTTATCAGACCCTTTGCCAGCCCGATAATCAGGTTCTTTGCTGCTTCAAACAACTTGTCACGGTTGTCAAGCAGTGTGTCAGCTATAGTCAGTACAGCGTCCACAGCGGCAGGAATAAGCTCCGGGAGGTTGTTTGATATACCGTCAGCCAGTGCGATAAGTATGTCAACGGCACCCTGCGTAATGATTTCCGCATTTGACAGAATAGTTTCGATAAGCGCTGATATAAGGTCGAGAGCGCAGCTGACAAATGTGGGGGCAGCCGTGGAAATGACATTTATAATGTCTTGCATCAGCGTTTGCAGTCCCGATGTTATCTGTTCGGTAACAGCAGGCATCTGCTCAACTACTTCATCAACAAGCCCCTGTAATCCGCCTTCCTGAAAAGCATTATTCAGCGCATTGATGTAGTCGATAATAGGATCTGTTTTAAATCCGATGTTTACCGCCTGCGAAATGCTGATGAAAAAGTCATTCAGTGCATTTCTTGTCATTTGCAGCTTGCTTTCAGTGGTTTCGTATCGCTTTGAAGCTTCTTCGACAAGTGCTGAGTGTTCTTCCCAGGCAGTGTTTGATGTGCCGATGGTTCTTGTCAGGAGGTCGCCTGCACTGCCGAGTGCAAGTATAGCATTTGAAAGACGGACTTCCTTTAATCCCATTTCATTAAGGATATTCAGAGCCGAGCCGCCGTTGTTGTTAAGCTCTCCCAAACCTGTTATAAACGCATTTATTGCCTGAGTGCCGTCCTCTTTGAAGAGCTTTGTGAACTCTTCCTGCGTCATTCCGGCTACTTCCGCATATTTGGAAAGGTTCTTTGACTGAGTTTCCACAGCTGTCTGTACCTTTTTGATGAAGGTTGACATAGCCGTTCCGCCTGCTTCTGCCTCGATACCAACAGAGGAAAGTGCAGTTGAAAGTGCAAGAATACCCTGCTCGCTTATGCCTGCCGTTGTAGCGGTTGCCGCCAGTCGGGTCGCCATATTGACGATATCCTGCTCTGTGGTAGCATAGTTGTTGCCAAGGTCAACTATTGCAGAACCAAGGTTTTGATATTCCCCGGGATCCATCTTTGTGACGTTTGCAAACTTAGCCAGCGCCGAAGCTGCTTCTTCCGCTCCGATGTTGGTAGAGTTGCCAAGGTCGATCATTGTTTTGGAGAATGATTTTATATCTTCGGTATGAATACCCAGCTGACCTGCCGCCTCAGCAACTGCCGAGATTTCCTCAACAGTTGAAGGCAGCTCCTTTGACATATCCCTTATCTGCTTTTCAAGGTCTGCATAGCTTATATTCGCCGTCTCATCAACAGTCTTTGTAACACCTGTAAAGGCGCTTTCAAAGCTTACGCCAGCCTGCCAGATGTTCTGTGCAAGCTCAGTGGTTCTGTCAACGACCGTTTCAACAGCGTCCGCAATAAGATGACCAAACGCATTTTGCATCGTAGTGCCAAGACCCGACACCGCATTTCTTGCTCTGCTTCCTTCTCCGAAAGCATCGTCAATATCGTCTCCCGTTCGGCTTGCTTGTTCACCTATTTCAGCCAAGCGGTCAGCAAGGTCTTTCATAGCCTTATCAATGGCTGTGCCGATAGAATTACTGATATCAGTCGAAAGACCGTTTATCGCCCTTTGAAATTTGCCGTCATCAGCATCAATTTCAATAATTACAGATCCATCTACTCCGCTTGCTGCCATTTTCGGCTCACCTCACTTCTCAAATGCGCCCGAGAAGCCTCTTTCGGTATGCCTCATCTCTCTCTTCCTTAGTCATGGGTATAGCCTTTTCAGTCGGAAGAGCATAAAACTCTTTAAGCTTTCTGTACCTTTCACGTTCTTTTTTGTTGCTGATATCGTTAAGATTGATACCACGATAACTCATTATCTTGACAAATTCGCAGTTTTCTCCAAGATCAGCAAAATATCCTCTGAACAGCCACCAGTGCAGCTCGCATGATGTAAGATCAATGCCATACTGCGCTCTGAATGCCGATGCAATGCGCTGTCCGTCTATCTCGTAATCATACAGCCTTACATTGCGCCTTGTAGCGCCCGCCCTGTTTTTTGAACTTGTTACAGGCTCTCCGCAGCGGTAAAACCACCACATAGCCTTGATAGCTGCGTCCAGGTCATTGGGTATATTGCCCTCGTAAAAGCTTATCATAGCTGTCTTGAAGATCTCAGCACGTTTTTTCTTGTCTCTGCCATTGTCTTTCAGCAGTTCATTTTCAAATCGTGCCATACAGCGGAAATCCGTATTAACAGGAAGCTCCACCCCTGCAACTGTTACAGCAGAGGGGAGCTTGTCAAAAAGAATGCGGCTCATATTATTTCAGCTTCATCTCGTTGCTGAAATCAGCAGCATTAAAGCTCTCTGTAACAGCCTTGATAAACTTCATGTAGTCAAGCGCATCTGCCTTGGGAAAAAGCGCATTGAAATCCTCTCCGCTCTCTTCGACAATGACCTTTACGCTTGCGCCGATGTCTCTTATGCCCTTGACCAGCTCAGGAATGGTCTTGAAATTCTTAAAAGCTGACACCTTTTCCTTTGTGCTTTCAATAGCTTCCAGAACATCAGCATTTGTAATGCTTACCTCGATATCAGTGCCGATGTAATTTACCTTCATATAACTTACCTCCATTATTATACTTAACGTCCAAACCACTCGATTTCGATGGGTTTGCGTGCTGTTTGAAACCTCTGAACGGTAGGATTATTCGTTTACAGGCTCATAAGTCTTTTCAAAGATATCAGGCTTGCAAGGATACTGTTCTCCGTTCACACCAGTGATGATGTAGTCACCGACAGAAGCTTTCATATCACCCTCTAATGTGTGGATAACAACTTCCTTATCAGTTTGATACGCCTCGACCACAACAGGCTTCTTGCGGTATTTCATAACATCATATCCCTTCGATTGATTAAAGATTGGATAAACTCAACACGCATCTGAGTGTTAAAATGCGTGTTGGTAAGGACAATTATGTCACTACCAACAGTTTATAATGCGTGTTGAGCGTGATATCCTTATAAGCTTATAACTCAGGTGCTGTCATCTGCATAGGTGTATGCAGTAGGTGCAGCGCCGTTCTTGGAAAGTGTAGCGGAAAATCCTGCATTATCGCCTGCATTACCGCCGCCGTCCTTATCAACAGCGATAGAGATCTTGCCCTTTTCGCCCTTGCCTGTTTTCAGTGAGAAATAAACGTAATCAGTGATAACGTCAGAGCCTGTCTTGTACTTAACGCTATCCATGTAGTCCTGAGCCTCATCGCCCTCATAGCGGTCAGCAGTGATGGTGAAGGTTCTCTGTGTGGACTTCTTGGTGGTGGATTTACCCGCTCTGATATACTGCTTGTCGTTGCTTTCGGAATTGAGTGAGCTGTCAATGCCCTCTGTATGTTCCTGTACAACAGCGTAATCAGCGACCTTTTCAGATGTGGAGCTTACCTTGATGGCAAGCACAAAATCGTCCGCCATTACCTCACCCGTAAAACTTTCGTTAGGGGTGTAATTCGCCATAAGATCTTTAAGAAGCATAAATCATTCTCCTTTTCATTAGTTTTTGTAGGTCATTACCCATATTGACTGATATGTGACCTCTCCGTCCTCTGTTTTTCTGAACAGTGACGGTTGTTTGGTCATGCAAATATCTTCAGCGGTAAATCCGTCAAAGACGGGCGTATTGTGGATATCATCGAACCACTCCGAAAGCTGTTCGTGCGGGACTATCAGATTTGCTTCAATGCCGTCCATCTGGACAGCTGACAGTCTGTAGTACACTGCAAATGATAACTCGCCCTTGTATTTCCCTCTGATATATTTCTTGATTTCTCTTGTGCCGCCGAGGGTTTGCAGCCACATTGCTTCTCCCGTCAGTGTCTGCGGTGCGCCGAAAGTGACATAGCAGGGAAGCCCGATATCGTCCTTATTCTCGTTGATACAGTTTACAAGCTGTGTCACGAGGAGCTTTTCAACACGCATATGCCCTCCGTTCAGAAATTAAGGAGCTGGGGAGCATTATCGACTATATACTGTAAGTCTCTTGCTCCGCCCGCTTTAAGGTAAACATCCGTCCACATCATGCTTGCCAATGGGTGTACCGTTCTGGTTCTGTGCGGAAAATCATGGTCAGGTGCGCCGCCGTTTGCATAAAACTGATAACGTGCATATCTGATATCATATACCAGATACGGCGTGCTGTCATGCGCTGACGGGTCAGCACTATCCATCAGATCGCCGCCGAGATATGGTGTGAACGTGTCAGCCCCCTTTTTCAGCTGCTGCTTCACAGCAGGATAAAGCTTGTCCTTGAACTGCTCCATTCGGTTGTTGATGCGGTTATAGTCAATAACGACCCTTATCATCTTGCATTCACCTCAAAATGATGAATAGTTCCGTTGGGATTATAACGGATATCAACTGTACTGATCTTAAAATCATTTCTGTTGCCCTTACCCTCAATGGAAGGCTTAGGGTCATCATGTGAGCCGAGCGCAATATAATCAAATCCCTTTTGCAGCGTCCACATTTTTGACCTGTCAGAAGCATTCTCGAATATCTCGGGATTTGCATATTCTTCGCCTTCGTCAGCTTCGGATATGCCCGGGAATATCATCAGATGCAGGCTGTCTGATACAGCACCGTGAGATGATGATGTGATAGCCCCTTCCTGCTGAATATATCTGACCGAGCGTAAAACGACCCTCTTATATACCTGCGGAGCATATCCGCCGTTTATCGGCTTGCCGCTTGATGGAAGCTTGTTGTACAGCGTTACACACTGCCTGAGTAAAAAAGGGGATGGCGTTCTCATAATATCACGTTCACCCCTTCAACAGCCCTTACATATTTCCCCAGAAGGCTTGCAACTATAGGGAAAAGACCGTATTCAGCCTGTTCAGCACTGTCCGATGTTTTGAGCGAATAGCTGTAGTCTCCTAAACTTTCGCTTGCAACGGACTTGTTGGCTGAAAGCTCCGTGTAATAGCTTATTCCTCCATTGGCTTTGCTCTGGGCTATCTGCAAGGCAGCTGCACGCTTGATTGTGTCATCTGCCTTGACATCTTCGCCTATGTATGCAGATATCGCAGTGTCCGCATAAAAAGAAAGCGTGTCAAACTCGCCTTCTTCGATTGTCGTTCCTGTGTTGAAACTGCAATATTCCGAATACGTAAGATATGACACGCTTTATCACTCCTTATCAGGCTTTCTTGTTGATATCCGCATTGCCTGCGCCGATGATCTTATTGTCAGCATTGATCTCAGCTACAGTGAGCTTGGTGTTGGAAGATGCTGAAACAACGATCTCATCACCGCTCTTGATGGAAGTCCAGCCGCTAAGCTCCTTGCCTGCCTCAACGTCCTGAACCTTTGCAGCTGCCTTGTAAACAAAGCTGTTGCCGCTGTCAGCCTTGGGGCTGATGGTAACTACAGAGCCGTTTGCGGTAGAGGAAGATGCTGTAGTGCTTACATTCAGCAGTTTCAGTTCCTTTGCGCCCTTGATGGTGCAGATAACGTGACCATTGGGGTTGGGAAGAACAGGAACGAATACGCCTGATGCCTTAGTCCATACAGCCACAGGGTCGGGAGTTTTCCAACGTGTGAAGTACACAAAGTTGTTATAAGCTCCGCCTTCCACAGCAGAACCGCCGCTTCTTGCATCGTTTTCCTCGGGAGTAACGCCCCACAGACCTGTACCTACAGCGCCGTTTCTGTCGCCTACGTAAAGAATGAACTTATCCTCATCGAAAAGGCGAGCCTGGCAATCTCTGCCGTCTGCCTTCTCAAATTCGTACCAGTCATCGTTTACAGAAACAGTAAAGCCAAAGAGGGTATTGAGCAGATTGTTAAGTCCGCTCAGGGTAATGATTACGCCCTGCATCAGCGCACCGTTTACAGCCTTCTGGATCTGTGTGTTCTGGAGCATCATATCCAGTATCTTCTGAGAAGTCATTGCGTGGGTGTATCTCTGACCCATACGCTTACCTGCAGAAACGATCTTGCGGAGATCGCCGAGAATATCCGCATTAGCAGAAGTCCAGTTAAGCTCTCTGCGGTTCTCATCAGGAACGCCATAGTCGATTTCAAGATCAACGTTGTTTTCCTTAATGGTCATCTTACCTGTGCAGAATGCTTCAAACTTTGCGACCTCTGCTCTGGTCCTTACGGCTCTTCCAAGATTGCCGATATCATCATAAATGTAGTTGATGATATCACTGGGACGATTAACACGGCTGAGAAGTCTGCTCTCCCTTTCGGAAAGGTTAAGCTTTTCCTTGATAAGGAGCTGCTCAATGCGGACAACGTCCGCTGTACGTCTCTTGCCGATATAAGCTTCGGTATCATAGCCGTGAACCATTGCAGCATGAGGAAGAGAAGGGGACTTTGAAAGTCTCATGTACTCAGCTTCAAGGTACTGGGTTTTCATGTTGGGGAAAAGACGGTCGCCGTCCGTTCCGATGTTCATAATATTGAGATTGGTACCAAACTCAATAAGATCATTTGATGTGATCTGGTCAAGAATACTCATGTTGTTTTACACCTCCATCAAGTATAAGCTCTGGTAAATTCGGGCGCATCTTCAAAGTAGATACCCTGTGCTTTGAGCGCTGTGATAGCTTCCTGTGTAGGAACTACGGGAAGTCTGTCCTTATAGACATGACCCGCAGTCATAACAGAGCAGGGGTAATTGCCCTTTGTAACGTCAACATCCTCAAACACAATGCCCTTTGCATTGCTGTCGTTTGAGGGAAAAATGGTGCCTGAACGGACAAACTTCTTGTTTGTCTCAGTTTCGGTAACTGCCATTGCCTGAGTTGCAGTGTTTGTCACACGTCTCATGCAATTTTCGGAGGCAAGCCAGTTAGGCTTCTCGGTTCCGTGATATACAGTCTGGATAAGTGACATAAATTTTTACTCTCCCTTCGTGATATTGGTATTTACATCTGTTGCTGTAGGATTGTATGCCTTTGAAAAACGCTGGGCAGCAAGAGCGGCAGCGCTTACAGCGGAATTTCCGCCATTTCCTGCTGTTCCTGCAAAGTGCATTGAACCGGGTGCGGTAGGCTGAGTGTCAGGCTTGCTCTCGACAACAAAAGCGCCCTTGTCTGCTTCAAACTGTGCCTTGTGGAAGTCGTCAAAGCCTACAAGCTTGCCGTCCTTGATCTCCATCTTCTTACCCTCTGCCTGAGACATATAGTAGTTTTCAGCAGATTTTGATGTAAACTTGATGCCCTTTTCAGCAATGGCAGCCTTTACAGCGTCCGAATATGTGCGCTTGTTGATGTCTGCAATAGCATTGTTATACTTTGTCTGCATCTCTTCAAGCTGCGTTTTCAGTTCGCCTGTCTTGTCATTCTTTTTCAGATCTTCAATATCCTTCACACTGTCACTGAGCTGTGTTTTCAGTGTTGTGATCTCGGCGTTAAGGGCGTTCACATCATTTCCGTTGAGAGCCATTATGCTTGAAATGACTTCATCGGAGGGGTTCAGGTCTTTAAGAATGTTTCTCAGTTCATCACGTTTCATTTTACATACAACTCCTTAAATTCGGTTACGTTTGTTTACGGGGTCTCGCCCCCGTACCTATCCGCTGTCACGCTGCGGACTGCGAAAAGCAAAAAAGGACTGTCGGCAGCCCTCGAATGCCCGTTCGAGAGACTGTCGCAGTCCTTTCATCATAATATAATTATACAACTTTACAATGCCTTTGTCAATGGATTTTATGCGTGTTGATGATATATTTTTGCTATTTTTTGGAAGATGTTCATTTGACCGCCCCACCTGTTGTATATATCTGCTCTCTGGAATAATCACGAACAAGATCTGTATGCTCTGCAAGGTAGTCTCTAAGGTCTTTTTGCTTCTGACGTATCTTGGTATTCGCCGCCTTAATATCCGTATCACTTGCCCCAGTGCCTTCAAGAGCGGCTTTTTGACGTTTTGCGGCTCTTACCTGACGTTCATAGTACCGTTGCTTTTGAGTGTCCTCATAATGCCTGCGGTTTTCTTCTTCATCATACTCGGGATAAACAGGGTCAATGCCCGGAAAGTATGGATAAAAACGATGTCGGCAATTCCAGCCGCAAAGTCCTGCACCGGTGCCGTAGCCTGTTGCATCGTAAAAATTTTCATACCCGCCAGAACCTGTCAGGCTGTATATTTTGCCCTGCCATACAAAATGAGAAGGTCTTGCGCCCCAATGTGATGAAACTTCCACAAGGTCATGCTTATAATCCTTCATGCGTGCCATTGTCATCGTGCCGGAAGTCTGAGCCATAGAGGTCTTGATATTTCTGCGCACTGCGACCTCTACAGTGTCAGTATGTCCGCTTTCCCAGTGTGTTATGGTCACGCCACGCCGAGCAAGATCAATGCAGGCTTCACGCACAGCCTGCGGAGTGGATTTGATACCCATTCTTGTCTCGAGAAAAACACGATTGACAGCGTTGTAATATTCTCTTCTTGCTGCCTTTGTCAGCGTTTCCATGCCGTTTCCTGCGTCCATCATGCGTGTGTTTGTAAGGTTTGACAGACCAAATTCAGCGTTGTCTATGCAGGATTGAAGCGCCGTCTGCACGGTAGGGGACATATCCAGCGGAAGGGGGTCAACAGTAAGCTGCCCTTCTGCAATGGCTCTGCGGTATATCTCTTCATCTTGTGTCACTATGCTTAATCCTGCATTGGTGATGATATCTCGTATTCTTTTCTGAGATAAGCCCGTATTCTGGCTGATGATCTGCACAGCTCTTTCGTTAAGCAAATTTGCCTGTTCAAGCTTATAAACTTCAAATCGTGCTGTTTCAGTGAGATATGCCGCCTTATTTATCCTGCGGCATATCTCCTGTATCAGAAGATTTTCTATTTCAGACCAAATCTCAACAAGTGTCTGAGCTTGATTATCAAAGAAAAACTCGTCAATCATGCGCCCTCACGATCTTTGAACCAATCCCTACCTGCCTGCGGTGCCTGAGAACGGGACCGTATCTCAGAGGCGAGCTTTATAGCTTCATCTTTGCTGTAGCCTCGTGTCTCCATGAAATACTCCGCTTCATCAATCAGTCCCATTTGATACTCTTGCATTGCAAGAGCTCTTTTTTCGTCTTTGCTTTCCAGAACACTGTCGTCCCAGTCGCATACAACGGAATATTCGCCACTCGGAACTATACCGTAAAGGTCACACATACGGCTCATAGCGCTTACCAGCTGCTCAATACTTCCTGTAAGAGCAGTCTGAATGCTTTCTATCGTCTCATGGTATCGCCGCTTGCTGTGGATTACCTCAGTAGCCGTCTTGTCAACGCTCTGTGGGTCGGAAATAACGCCAAAAGACAATCCTGCATTCTGCTCAATACGCTTGAAGATGTCTTGAAGTCTCGCTGACATGAAATCATTGCGCAGAGCAGGGGAGAACTCCTGCAAAGCTTTGTCGCTATCAAAATTGACCTGCTTATAAAAACGGGACATGGTATAATCAACGCCGTTTGACATTTTAAAAATGCCGTTTGCGCCGAACACTTTTCTTTCGCCGCTTTTCATCTCGTAGGTGGTCTCTTCCCACAGCTCATCAGCTTCCTTGATAAGGTCAATGCTGTCTGCATACAGTGAAACGCCGAGAGGACTGTCAACATCTATGCTGTTTGCAAAAGGATTACTGTAAACAGCATAAAGTGGAGACAGATCACTGCCGCTTATGGTAACAACATTCTGATAATTCTTCCATTCGGGAACAGAGGAAAGTGCAACCTGGGTACCAAGACCGCCGCCTTTTGACCCTGACCTGTATGCGGAGTTTTCAACAGTGTACGTGCCATCTTCTGAATGGTGATACTCAATCCTTGTGTACCAGCCATCTTCACGCCTGAGCTTTTCAGCAAAGATGCAGGAAGTAAACACCCCCTGACCATCGACCTTGACAGGAATAAAATCACCGATACGGACAGCACTTGCAAGGATATTATCGCCGCTTATATACGGCTTGAAAGCCATATTGCCGAAAGCAATAGCCTGCTCAACATAAACAGGAAACTTCCGCATGAAGATTTTAAGTTGTTCGTTCAGATACTTTGCCCTCTCAGATGTACCGTCAACGTATATTTTAGCCTCACTGCACACTGTACGTGTTACTTCCCTTGACAGCACCGAGGGAAGCCTCAGAGACTTCACCTGACCGCTCCTGAGCCAGTCTATGTATTCAGTGTTGTTCTCATAGAGATTTTCAGTCAATATGAAATGCTTTTCCATTTCCTCAGAAATAAGGCTGTCTATGCTGCTTACGTTAAAATATGACGTGCTTGCCTGCTTTGAGAATATGCGTGTAAGTATATCCCTGATGTAAAACAAGATTGACTGCATTAAAATACACCTGCTCTCTTTTCTCGAGCAATGACCGTGTACATGAAATAGCGCATTGCGTCCATCGCATGGTCATTCTCTTTTATTACTTCATCATTGCCCTTAGTCTCGTCCCAAACATAAGCGCCGAACTCAGCAAACAGGTTCACACAGCTTGAATGAAAATGAACAACGCCGCTTGCGATCATCGAGGCTGTGAACCTTATGCCGTCAAGCACATCATTGTTGGCATCTCTGACTATAAACTTTCCGTCCTGCTTTATGACCGCCTTGAACGAGGCAGCAGACGGGTCAACAATAACTCTTTCAATCGTGTAGCCATTGGCAAACTCGCACAGATCCTTATAATACTGTTCGTCCGTTTTCTGAACATGGTCATTTTCATCTGATCGGCTGTTGTAGTAATATTCTTTGCACAATACTACAGGCATCGGGTCATTGAAATTTACACGCCATAACTGAAACGCAGTCGGATTGATAGTTCCGTAGTCGATGCTTATGTAATACTGCCCTCGCTTATCGTATTTGTCGATAACATACTTTTGCTTATCGAACATAGGATAAACAAGACCTTCCGCCTTGACCCACAAACCTAAAATATAACGCTGATAGAATGCGCCTTTGTAAAAGCTTTCATATTCTGCAAGTTTTTCAGCCGAGAGTGATGGATTATCGGACATAAGAAAATGCAAATGCTTTGCTCTTTTCTTTGCCGAATCGAGTATCCATTCCTGATAGAACCAGTGAGAGGGATTTTCAGGGTTGCAGTTGAACCAGTACCTCGCACCCTCAACGGAGCATCTTGCCAGCGCCTGATTTACAAATGACTGCGGCATGAGCGCCACTTCGTCCAATAAAACACCTGCCAGTGTAATACCCTGAATGAGAGCATATGAGCTTTCATCTTTTCCGCCGAATATCCAGAAATAGTTCGTCCTGTTGCCTTTGGTTACTTCAAGCATATGCGCCGTACTGTTGTACTTCATCTTGTAATGCTTTCGGGTATAGCTCAGACCCATGAGCGGGCGCAGAATGTTTCTTTCAGCTGAACGCACTGTCTTTCCACATAGTGCAAAATTCATCTCATTGAAACTTTTGAACGCCCAAGTCAGGAAGCCGAACGACATACAGGTTGTCTTTCCGCTTCTGACAGCTCCGTCACATATCAGCGCTACATATTCAGGCTCATACATAAACTTGAATATTTCCATCTGCTTTGGAGAAAATCCGCTCATTCGCTTTCTCCTTTGCCGAACATATCTTCAAGTGCCTTGCTGAATGGGTCATCTTCTACTTCCGACTTTTTCAGTTCGTCCGCTTTCATTCTTTCTCGGCGCTCGATCTGTGCAGGGCTTTCACCTGCAAATTCGGCTATCATTCTTATTGCTGCCATTCTGTTCTGGGTCATTTCGTCCTGTTTGGAAGCGATATTGAAAAGGCTCTGCATAAGCAAAAAACGAGTGGTCAAAAATTCATCGCTGATATTCTGACCAAATCGTTTTCTTATTTGCTTTTTTACATCGTCCGTAAGTTCTGAGTTAAGAATGAGCTGAATGACCTCATTCATGGCTCTTTTCTCTTTCTGAACTTGCTGCGACTTTTTGCCGCCTTTGCTCTGAATTTTTCTTGCCTCTTCTGGAGACCTTTCATTCAGCGGAATAAAATTTTGCGGATTGCCCTTTTTATTCGCCATTTTAACACCGCCTTTTTTCTTTGCTTTTTCTTTGTTGTATATCCATAAAAACTTGCAAACTTTTTGTGCAGAAATTATCGAAAAAGCTTGACATTACGTGCTTTTTATGCTATACTATTATAAATGGTAAATATGACGGCAAGATGCCGCCATATAGTGTGAAAGGAGAAATTTTTTATGAAGGCTATCTCGTGCAAGCCCTGGTGGGCTAACAAATTTTTTGACGGCTCAAAGACCATTGAATGCCGTACTTGGAAAACTGACTATCGTGGTGATGTGCTTATCTGCTCTTCGGGTAATGGTAAAATACCCGGACTTATTTGCAATCGTGCACTTGTCGTTGCAAATCTCGTTGACATTGTGCCTTTTACCGAGGAGCATCTTGCTGCCGCCGGAATGGTTGATATGCCCGAGGGTAATTATTACGCTTGGATTTTCGATAATTTTGCTGATATTCTGCCTTTTACCGTCAAGGGCAAACTGCATATGTTTGATGTAGATGATGATCTGATAAAATATGTGGATTTTGATGACGATGATGACGCCGGAAAATATCTTGACAACATCATCGCCCCCATGACCTACAGATATCAGCCCGCCAAGGGATTTAAACCCGATGAAAAATACATCAACGACTTTTTCACCGCATTTAACTGCGGCAAAGAAATCTGGGCTTAATCTTTTTCACGACCGCAGCGTCTTACCTGCTCAGCAGTAATATACTCTTCGTATATAGGGACAGAGATGGATTTATAAAATTCGTCTCTGTCTTTTTCATCTTCAAACACGATCACTGCGTAAAAACTTGCATTGTTGCGCTCTTTCAGCTTTTCCATGCCCTCTTTACGGGCGCTTTTTATATCTTCCAGTTTTCCTTTTACCTTTTCAGCCTCTTCAACATTGCCGAGCTGAGAAAAACGGTCATCGCCGTCAAACATAAAATCGACATCGTAATCGGTAAAGCCCGCTTCTTGTAAGGTAAAGCCGAAATCTTCTGTCATCTGAGCAAGCTTTTCAAGATCCCATTCTCCCTGCACAGAGGGATTGTTAAGAATGATATTGAGCTTTGCTTCTTCTTGCTCATCAACATCAACAACACAAACAGTCAGCTCGTAATCCTGAGACTTTTCCAGAGCGTCAAGCTGTTCAAGTCTCTGGTGTCCGCCTACAATATTGCCTGTTCGCTTATTGTATGTGATGGCGGAAACAAGACCATGCTCCCTGATATCTTTTTTTAAACGTGCTTTTGCGTTCTTATCCATAATGCGGGGGTTATACTCCGCATTTTTTATTTGTGAGCGGTGAATTACCTCAGTATCAAACTTCTGATATTTTGAAATGCCGCCTTTTGCTTCCTTCTTACCTGCCATATTTCTCATACCTCAAAACCGCAGCTTCTGCATATGGGTACAGTCCCAAAATGCGCTCAAAATCCTGCGGAAAATATTTTTTTACAAAATACAGCTCACGACCTTCAAGGGATTTGAAGGAGAAGTTGAGCTGCTTACTGTCCTCGCCAAGTTTAAGCTTAGCAAACTTGATATATTGCATTACCTCTGCTTTGTTCCATTCGGCAATGGGATAAAATCGACCTCGGGGCATATCAATGCTGCCTGAGTTTTTTATCATTGCACGGCGGACGATACTGTCATTTATTCTTTCGCCTGCCGCAATCCACCAAATGCCTGTAGTTTCCCGCAGATATGTATAGATTTCGTTGATTGATATGATCGGAACATTGTAGTCAGGTGCCCTGAACGTTCCGTACTTGAAGAACTCTGATACTTCCATATGCGGAAGCCTGATTATCTCGGTATTATATCTGCTCTCATAGTATCTGAGCAATCTTTCCTGAAACTCCAGATCGGGGCAGATATACATAAAAAAAGGGACTACACGCTTAAAATACTTAAAGCATAGATCCATTGTAACTACACTGTCCTTGCCGCCCGAGAAACCGACAAGAACTTCGTCCGTGATTTTTGACATGACCTTTATGCGGTCATACAGTGCTACAGACATATCAACCGCCTGAACCGCCGTTGCGCTTACGTCTGTTTATGTTTCTGCGGACACGGCTCTGATTTGCTGCTGTCATTCTGCTATATCCCCTGGGCAGCTGGTTAAATACAGAGCTTGCGGCACGAGCCTGACCACGATTATAGTTGTAATTCGTATCTACTCCTGTAGTCCTGTTCACTCTACGCTGTACAGGTGTCAGTCCTTTCGTCTGATTAGCCGCTGTAGGCTGTGCCTGAACGCTTCTCTTACGTCTTGTTGCCATAAAAAATTCACTTCCTTGCATAAAATTAGGAGTTGCGCCGATAGTGGAAAGTATCGGCGCAAAATAACGGAGGCGGGAATGTAATGTCACAGTTCCCTATATATAATTATACCATTTTTTCAGGCATAAACAACGGTTTACAGTCAAAAAGGACACTCCCATTTTGCCGAAAACTATTGAAAAAAGACTGATTTGTGATATACTTAGAATTGCCCGAGAGCCTTAATGCCGAACACATTAAGCCGAAAAAATCCCCGCCATCTTTTTCCTTCGATGGTGGGGATTTTTTTACTGCTTTTTGGGTATTATTACTTTATCAAGGACATCAAGTATCGGCTGCCCTGTCCTTTTCTGGGCATATTCGTTAACAGCGTTTATTATCAGTCCGTTTACTGATAAATTGTTTTCCTTTGCAAACGCTTTCAGTATATCTTTGTTGCCCTTCTTGATCTTGACCTCAAGGCGGTCATACGCCTTTGCAAGGTATCTTTGAACTGCCTTATTGCTTTTATCAGAGTACATCAAACCACTTCCCTTCACCTGTATTATATCATTCAATTATAGATATGTCAATATATCCTGAAAAACGGCTCACATCACACGAGCCGCTTTTATTTTTGCTTCATGACTTTCTTTAACAACCTTCAGTCGTGTTATCTTTCACGCCTGTACATCTCAATCAAGTCTTGCTGTCTCCAACCTTCTTGCACCATCGGATCGCACTCATAATCCTCTATGAACTTCTGTGCATCTTCTGCCGCAAGTTGCTCACACTCGCAGCCATTTTCAATAGGTTCACCGCAATAGGGACAAAACGCCTTTTTCATACTGTACCGCCTTTCTGTATGCTTGTAGGGCGGCTTGTCGCCGCCCCTGGTGTGTTATGCAAGCTTGGGCTGTGCTTTGGTCGCAAAGCTCTCACAGCCGTAACGCTCTTTTATCTGGTCAAGGCTCATCTTGCCGTGTCGTCTTGCACCCTCTTCTGCGGGGTGCCAATACCATGCGTGTTTTTTGTTTGCCCACTTAAAACCAGCTGATTTGATCGTCTCACGGTGTGGGTATGTGTTACCTGTTACCCATACCCACGAGCCGACAAGATCAATCTCTATGCCGTCACAGCCGATAATGGAATTGATGACCGCCTTGAACTCTTCGGGTGCTTCGTCAGCCTCTCTGCGGCTCTCTGCGGCGTTCTCAGTGTCGGCAGTGAAATTACCCTTGCCGTTGTCTGCTGTGCCGTGTACGTTCTTGTAGCGTGCCCACGCTACATCATATTCGGCGTTGATCTGCTTCATCTTCTCTTCGTTCTCTGCGCCCGGGTGCAGGTCGGGGTGGTATGCCTTGCACAGGTCACGATACATCTTCTTGACCGCTTCGGCGGTCGTGCAGCCCTTGAACCATTTCATCATATTCTATCGCCCTTTCTATTGGACGGCTTTATGCGCCGCCCATGCTGGAATTATTTGCGTTATTTGCAATAGGTTTTTGTGTAGATAATCTTCGTGTCTTCGCATATTATAAACTTCACAGCGGGTATGCCGCTGCAGAGTATGGTATTTGCAAGATGTTTTGCACGCTTACGGTTCGTAAACTTTGGGGTTTGTTTCTTTGTGCCGTTTTTTTCGTATTCTACATAATATTTTTTCATAGGTACTTGCCGCCTTTCGTTTTTCATTGATATCATTATAGCACATGATTATATTTACGTCAATATACATATTGCATAAATACGTCAATATAAATTTGTTTATTCTATATATTGACGTAAATATAATTATGTGCTATAATATAGCCATAGTCAAACAAAAAAGGGCAAAGCCCAAAACAAAAAGGAGAAATGAATTATGGAAAAGAATATCAAGATCACAGGCGTTAAGAAGGCTGTCGGCACCTACAAGAGAGCTAACAGCGGCGGCCCGTACCACGACAATTACGGTGTAATACGTGTTGATCGTAACACCGGCGAGGTTTGGTGCGATGAATACGCAAGCTCAAATTCATGGACTGTGTACAATGACAAGGCGATTGCAGATGTATGCACATACCCCAAGCCCGTTAACATGGAAAACGTCAGAACCACCGCCGAGAGAATGTGCAGAGAATGGGCGGAAGTTCAATAAGCAGAGTGGCACGGCGCAAGCCGTGTTAATGCGGTCAGGCAGACGGTCACAAACCCCGAGAGCCGCAAAGAAAGGAAGTATTGCAATGAAAGCATTCTACAACGTAACATTCAAATACAGCAACGATGTTTACTGTGCAAACATCGCACACGGCGAAAAACAGGCGGTTGAAGAGTATTACAACACCCATTATGAATGGGCATCGGTAAAGCCTGCAAGCACGTATGAAGTGGATACCGCCAAGATGAAAGGTATGCCAATAGTTGAAATTGCAGAGTGACAGAGGGTGCAAGCCCTCTGGTAATGCGGCTAATAGCGGTCACAAGCCCGCAGGAAAGGAAGTATATCATGTTTGATTATAACAACAGACACTGCAGCCCCGAAGAGGCTGCTGAACTGAGAAAAAAGCACCCGGTAAGGAGATTGCCTTGCGCAGGCTGCAAATACCTTATGGAACGTGAAATTTTGTTCAGAGGAAAAGCCATAAATCGCGATGAAGGGTATCACAGAACAGAATATAAAAATGGCGATTGGGTCTATGGATTATTAACTCGACCTTATAATGAAAGGTATGATTTACCCGCTGAAATGACTAATACGTTAGGCGTA
>ERZ827156.640-NODE-640-length-48740-cov-4.296868_pt1 | contig 48740 bp, 71 predicted proteins | sample MGYA00519919_ERZ827156 | MGnify/ENA primary metagenome ERZ827156 (study PRJEB31778, sample SAMEA3449269) | human gut metagenome | biome: human gut; feature: human-associated habitat; material: faeces | place: United Kingdom | collected 2010/2012 ... | reverse complement strand
CGTCCGCCGTAGAACCGACCACAGCAGAGCGGCAAGCAGTAGCTCTGAAAGCTCGGGTGAGAGCAGGAGCGCTCTTTCCCATGATTCTGAAACTGGGCAGCATGTCTACGATATAAAGGTGGAGAGAGCGACGGAAACGAGTGAAGAGACAGAATTGACTGCGTTGCCAACAAACAAAACACGTTCTGATTAGTAACTAGCGTTCTTGGGCCAGCGGGGGAAGGGAATCACATCGCGAATGTTCTCCATGCCGGTGACGAACATGACCAGACGCTCGAAGCCGAGGCCGAAGCCGCTGTGCGGCACGGAGCCGTAGCGGCGGAGGTCCAGGTACCACTGGAGTCCGTTCTTGTCCATCTTCAGTTCATCGATTCTCTTCTCCAGCAGCTCGAGGTTCTCCTCTCTCTGCGATCCTCCGATGAGCTCGCCGATCTTGGGCACCAGGATGTCCATGGCACGCACGGTCTTGCCGTCCTCGTTCAGCTTCATGTAGAAGGCCTTGATCTCCTTCGGGTAGTCGATCATGATCACGGGCTTCTTGAACACCTGCTCCGTCAGGTAGCGCTCGTGCTCCGAGCCCAGGTCCAGGCCCCAGTACGGCTGCACCTCGAACTTCACCGTCTTCGCCGCCTCCGTCAGGATCTCGATCGCCTTCGTGTACGGCAGGCGCACGAACGGGCTCTCCAGCACGTTCTTCAGGCGGTCGTGCAGGCCCTACGCGTGAGCGGCGCGCGCCACGTCCACGGGCTCGATCTGCTTCTCGAAGAAGGCGAGGTCGTCGGCGTTGTGCTCCATCACGTACGCCGTGCAGAACTTCACGTAGTCCTCCGCCACCTCCATGTCGATCGTCAGGTCCGCGAAGCTACGCCTCACCCCTACGGTCCGCGCCTACGCCATCTCCGGTTCGATCATCCAGAACTCCGCCAGGTGGCGCACCGAGTGCGAGTTCTCCGCGCGGAAGGTGGGGCCGAAGGTGTACACGTCGCTGAGCGCGCAGCAGTAGGTTTCCACGTTCAGCTGGCCGCTCACGGTCATCTTGGCGTGCTTGCCGAAGAAGTCCTTCGAGTAGTCAATCTTGCCGTCCTTCGTGGCGGGGATGTCCTTGATGTTCTCGTCCAGCATGGTGGTCACCGTGAACATCTCACCGGCGCCCTCGCAGTCCGCTCCCGTGATGATGGGGGTGTGGATGTACTTGAAGCCGCGCTCCTGGAAGAACAGGTGCGTGGCGAAGGCGCAGGAGTTGCGCACGCGGGCAACGGCGGCGATCTAGCCGTGACCGCCCCAATCCGCAGATACGGTGTTCGTGCGAGAACGGAGGTGAGCAATGTCGCGGAGGTGCTCCAGCGTGTGGCGCTTCTTGGCCAGAGGGAAGGTCTTGGCGTCGCAGGCGCCCAGAACGGTCACTTCCTGGCAATGAAGCTCCACGGACTGTCCAGCGGCAGGGCTCTTCACGAGGATTCCCTTGATCTGGAGGCACACGCCGACGTTGCCGGACTTGATCACCTCCTTGTAGTTGGCGACCTTCTCGCTGTCCACTACGCGTCACTCCAAAATGGTCGCTCCGACTGACGCACTGCAGGTTGTCAAAGGTGGAACCGTCGTTCAGCACAATGAAGGCGAATTTGCCTCCACCCTACTTGTCACGCCTGTCATCCGCAACGCACCTGCTCGCGCATGGTGCGGGTCCAGCCAGCCACGGTGACGGTCTTTCCGACGAAAGAAAGGCCCTTGTCCTCTATTCGTGACCGCAGGGGAAACACGCGAAACCCGTCAGGAGAATGTCGCGGATGAGCACTCTTCTTCTGCTCCAGAGAGCCTCGGGCTGGTGAACGAGCTTGCACACCTCAGGATGCACAGTAGGACAATGTAATTCGTCAGATACTTCGGGGGCGACGACTTCAGTAGACATTTGATATCACTTCGACAAGAAAACGATTATCTGGAAAGGGCAAGGCAATCGACGAAACGCCCAAAAGAATGGCTGCCAGAAAACGCTGGAATTTTCCCTGCCGTCATCCGATTCATCTCCCCTTTCGCAGACAATTTGCGGATCGGAAGGTCTAACGGGGAGGGGAGGAAGGGAAGGGCATTCGCATCAATGGGTTTCACAGCAAAAAGGAGTGGAAAATTACACGAATAAGGATAGCGAATCATGGTGAGAAGGTAATTATGGGAAATGCAGCCATGATGGAATGAAGTGAGGTCCCCGAACACAGAGCATTGCAACCCACGGTGCACAGAGAGACACATAGAGGGAGGGATTTGGGGCGGCATCATGATCAGACTATCCCTGCTTGTAGGGTTATAGTTTGTAATCTTTACCCAATCTCTGTTTTCATTCTTTCCGAGAAAGAGAATCGTTCATTCTATCTCCATCTCCTCGTTTGCCGAACAACGAACAAAGAGCTAGGTTGACCATGAACTCAGACTCTCGCCCTTACTATGTACAAACAGTGGCCGGTTCCTGACGGAATAGAAGAGCACTCAAGGAAGAAAGAATCACCAACAGCAAAGCGCAAACAGAGGCCTGAACAAGAAGGGAAGAGAGTAGGGAAGCCGGAATGACCCTCAGTTTCTAGACAATTCTACTCTTCTCTCCAAGAGCCCGCATTGTCGAGTTCCAGTTCATTTAAGCAAGAGTAGGGAGTAGGGGTTGGTGTCCAATGGATAGATCCCCCAATGTGGCTCCAAACGTGCCCCATTCCCAGTACCGTACATCATTAGTGTTCCGTTCACGGAGTAGAATACTCGGATAATCAGCATTCTTTTTATGGTATGGATAGCATACTGAACAGCCAAGACATCCAACGGTGACACTTCTTCGAGTGGATTACGAGTAGCCAGAATCCCGGGGCTTCTATCTACAGGAATGGGGAGCAGAGAGAGTGGAAGCAGACCTATTCCAATTCTCCCGGTGTGCAGCATAGTTTGAATGGTTTTTTCTCCACGGAGTACCCCTCCCGCCTGCGAGACTCCGAGGTCTCCTCTGTCGCGTGGCCCTCCGCCGAGCCCCTCGACCAGCGCCTTTTCCCCTCCACCTACCCCACATCGCAATCGTACCGCTTCGACTCCTTCTCCCCGCACGGTTCCTCCCTGCACCCCTCCAGCGTCTTCCAGCGCGACCGTCCGCACCTCGCGCCGCCGCAGTGGTCGGAGGGCGGCTGGAGCAGCGCCTACCTGGACTCCTTCTACGACTTCAACGACGTGAACCACTCCTTCTACGGACTCGACGACCAGCCCGCCGCCTGGGACGGCCCCGAGGACTTCTGGGTCAACGTGCCCTCCCAACCCACCTCCCAAGTGGGCTCCCAACCCACCTCTCAGGCAGCTGTGCAATGCGTTTCGCAGGGAGTTTCACGCTCACAGGGGCAGCCGCCGCCACGCAACGTGTTCGGATTCAGCGACAGCACGTACCTGGGTCCTCTGGACTGCGAGGGCATGAGCTACTTCAACTCCTCGCGCGGCATCTACGCTCCACGACCCTCTTTCCTCAAACCCGCGCCCGCCGCCTCCGCGCCCTCCACGCCCGCCACGCCCGGACTCTCCGTCTCCTCCTCCTCCTCGGACCTCGCGGCGCTCGCCCCGCCGCCCGTGCACCTCTCTGCTCTGTGGAGAGAGCCCGTGTACCGCCGCATCTGGGAGGGCTTCGACGCGCCCACGCGCCAGCGACTGCTCGCGCAGGCGGCGACGCCGACGGCGGACAGCGCGGAGGCGATCAAGAAGCGCGTGGAGCAGGGCATTCTGGAGAAGAAGAACTGTCACATCCAGCAGGCGCGTGCAGTGTTCGTGGAGCTGGTGGTCGCTCACGGCGACAGCATCCAGGTGTGGCTCGAGTTCTGCCGTCTGGAGATGGAGTGTGGTGACTACTTGAAGGCGCGGTGCGTGCTGGAGACGGCGTGCGCGCAGCACCCGCACAACGAGGTGCTGCTGCAGAAGCGCCTGCGCGTGGAGGAGCGCCTGCGGAGCGTGAACAACGTGATCCTGATCATCAACGAACTGAACCTGATGGACACGCAGAAGTCGGTGAAGATCATGGTGGAGGGCGTGACGGTGCTGTCCAAGCTGGGCTACGAGAAGATGGCGAACCAGTACCGCGACAGCCTCTCCACCGCCAGCAAGTACTTCACGGGCAATCTCTATCTCGAGCTGATGCTGAACGAGCAGCGCTCCGGCGAGCTCACACAGCTGGTCGCCATGATTCACCAAGCACTCGTCCTCTTCCCCAAGTACGGCCCGCTCTGGTTCTTCTGCTTCGCGCTGGAAGAGCACATGCGCTTCCTCCAGTGGGACCGCCAGCACCTCCGCGACATCCTGCGCAGCGATCTCGACGAGGAGGCGCTGAAGGCGGTGGGCAACCTGACCAGCGATTTGTTGTGGCGCGTGTTCCTGATGCGCATCGAGTCATGGTTCCGCTCCATCATGTACATGCGCGAGGCCACCAACGAGGACGTTTCGCCTCTTCTGCTCTGTCACGCGTAGCCTGTTCGCCTCCAGGAGCTATCGCAAGGCCTCCGCGTCGTCGCCGCCTTCGCCTCGCGCAACCTGCGGCAGGCGCTGCAGGCGTGTCCGCCCAACCTGCTGTGGAAGCTGTACATGGCCATCGGCCGCTACACCAACCTCGTGGGCTGCCGCCACACCGCGCGCAAGCTGCTGCAACGCGCCTACCGCCTGGCGCCGCCCAAGTCGCGGCACGCGGTGCTGCTGGAGTTCAGCAAGCTGGAGTACTTCGCGCTTCACCTGCCCGTCAGCATCGGCCTGCTCAACTTCGGCGTGCTCAGCTTCCCCTCCGAGTGGAAGCTGCTCCTGGAGCGCATCCAGCAGCTCGTGCTCAGCGGCCGCTATCTCGACGCGCTCCGCCTCAACGTGGACGCGCTGTCGAAGCACGTGGGCGCAGGCCGGCTCTGGTCCTCCTACATTCACCTGATGCACCAGTGCGGGCCGTGGCGGTGTGTGAAGCGTAGGATCTTCGGCCCTGAGGCGGCCATGCAGGCGTTCACCAGCGCGCTGAAGCACGTGGCGAAGAGCGGCGAGGTGTGGTGCGAGGGCGCGCGCATCTTCATGAACCCCGCCTCGCGGTTCTTCCACCTGCTGAACGCCTCCAAGTGCCTGAACTACGCCGTCTTTTTCACTCCGCAATACGGCGACTCCTTCATCGAAGTGCGGCAGGCGCGCGTGGCTTACGCGTAGGCCATCCGCCTGGCGGTGCTGTCTTCGGATGTCTTCATGGCCCTTCACTCCATCTCCTCGCCCTGGATCGCCACCATTTTTTACCGCTCGCTCCCCATGGTCGCCTTCCTCATCAAGCGCATTTCCTACTACGAGCCGAACTACGGGCCGCTGTGGTTTCGCTGCCAGGAGAGCATGCTGTCGCCTCCGAAAGAAGTGAGCGTGCGGGCGGCGGGTGAAGCTTAGGTCCTTTATCGCGGGTACCACATGGCGGTGCAGGAGCTGGCGGTGAACAAGGAGCTGTACTACGAGGCGATGCTACGCTGCGCGCAGAAGCAAGCGAAGGGTGACTGCTCTCCCTCTGCTCCGATCTCGCCCTTCCGTAAGGAGTTCACTTACGGATTCAAACCCGACTACATGCTGGACGTGCTCAACTCTTCGAAGAGGCTCATTCGCCAGATAAAGATCCTCTATGGTGCCTCCCAGCTTGATAACTAATCCCTCGCTTTGTTAACAAACACTCCATTTCTTTTCATCCTTCTTCTCGTTCTCGTGGCTCTCCTTCAGCGACTCCAGCATCGCCGCGTTCAGCTACACCTCACACGCCACTACCACGCCCACTTCCGCCAGGTACTCGTCATCATCACCGACTGCATCGCGCAGCGCAGCCAGGTCCGCATTGTCGGTGGGCTCATTCCCGCCCGTCGTGACCACAGCGTTCTCCGCAGGAGCGTTGCCCGTCTCCTACGCGTCAGCACGCAATCGCATCGCCACCATCTGGTATGTTCGCAGCGACTCCGCCAGCACACGACGCATCTCGGGATCGAGGTCGTCATCGAAGCCTACGTCTCACATCGCGTCTGCGAAGCCACCGTTGTCGCCACCCGGAATGAGAATGTCGTTGAAACTCTGGAAGGAGGATACCTCGTAGAGATGGCTGTTCCCGTCGAAGTTCACCTTCGAGATGAACTCGGACAGGATCGCGTGGTTCTGCTCCATCTCGCCGAAGGAGAGGACGTCCACGACAATCTCGTCCTTTGTCAGAAGCGTCGCCAGCCTACTCGTCAGCCATGACACGGGGGAGAAAACTTCATGAGCCTGGGGTCGTTGTCGATGGGACTGCCGACGAACGCAACGATGCGCGTTTCGCCGTTTGTATTCTCTCTGTGCTTCAGCACCAGCTGCACGTCACCCGCTCCACAGACGCCTACCTGAGCCATGGCCAGTCCTCTGTAAAGATCGCACTTCCCCTTCCTCTCCAGCTCCTTCGTCGCCGTTCCGAGTTTGTAGCGCTCGCGCGTCAGCGACGTCTGCACCGTGACGCTATTGATGAGGCGTAAAAGAGGACGAGCACCGATTACCGCCCATCGTGATGATACCAATGGTACTCTCCTGATTTAAGTCCAAGAATCTCGGGTAAAAGTCATAGACTACGCTTTAGCAGAAAAGGACACGAAGGACTTGTATTGAGCTGGGCGTCGAGGCGAGTGGGACGGTAGTCGCCGTTCCTCGACCACGCCGAGTTGTCGATGCTATTCCCGTCATTCTCTTCGACAGAACCCTACCAGAATACTACGTGCTGTAAACCGGACATGTGTGTTATTTATTCCCTTTCTGTCGAAATATCAATGAAATACGTCGCTCCGTAAAGAACTGACTGAAAACGAGATGAAGAATGCGTGGATTCCAATTGTTGGGATTCCCCAACTCCCTGTTCTGGAGTGGAATTGCTCTGCCTCATTCGACTGTGTAGAGAAGAAACACACAAGGATTCAAAAACGCACTATCGCTTCGATACAGGCATCACGTTGGATGAAGGACTCTCCCCTATCGACGAAAAGGATATAAAAGGCGCGTTTCTCTTCATGGAAAAGGCGTTGTTCTGCACCGTCCCGATACTCGGCGCTCCGCTCACCGGCGCTCGCACCAGCGGAAGGCCATTGGGCCCTCGATTTATCGCTCCCTGCTGCGGCCCCTGAAGCACCGCCTGGTTCCGAAGGGGCATTCCGCTGTGGAATTGCTGCTGCGGCTTCATCGGCGGCTTCGTGAGCGTAGGGGATTGCATGGGTTGCACTGGTTGTACTGGCTGTACTGGCTGTAGTGTTGGTGGCTGCATGGGCTGCATTGACGATTGCTGCATGGGCTGCTGTGGCACTGCGGGCACTACAGGCACTGACCTTACAGGTTGCATCTCCTTCGGTGAATACTCCATTGCGATGTTGGTTAAGTCAATGTCCTCCAAACCCATCATGTCCTCTGCCGTCACAGTCTCCAGCGCTTTCGTCTCTGGCACCTGCGCCTCCTTCACCGGTACTTCTCCCTGGTACGCCTTCAGCACGATGGGAGATGGAGCATCGGGCTTGGGTCCCGACTCTTTCGCCTTCTCCACAGGCCGCATCTGCGAATGCAACGTGAAATCGGCTGTTTGAGAGGAGTCCTTGCTCGAAGTGGAGGAAGACGCCAACGATGGCTTCACCGCTTCTCTGCACATCACATAATACACACACACGAACTTCTCTTTTGACGCACTTGCAAAATAGGAGCCGAAAAGCCGTAGACACTGCTGACGAGCGCAATCAACGGCACACTACGATGAAAACGATTCGGATCCACTACTCGCTTTGCCTCAAGCATAGCTTCTCCCTTGGATGCCCTTTTTGCTTCCGCAAATCCCACATTCTCATGAAAGGAACCGTCTTGCAGGACAACGCGAACAATCGCCGTGACTCCCACGTTCCACATATTCAGCTCCTGGTCGATGTAGTCCACATTCAGATTCATGATCCGATCACTCCACCCATTGAAACTAGAATGTGATTCTTCATTATGATTTGTACTGAAATAGATTATTAGCAGAGTCAACCTTCGCGTGCTTGCTGGAAATACTACACTCTCACGATAACAACCAATTCCTCACTGTGATGATGATTCCACCGTGGAGTTGTCCGTGTCAGAAGCCGTTCGACTCAGCACTGTTTGAATTCTGTTCAGCTCATCAGAGGCAAATGGTTTGTTGCCGAACAGAGTCGACTCGCCATTTCCGACTGGGGAGCGGTTCATAGATGAAGCAGCAATCTCAAGATAAACTCTTTATGACATGATGACTTTCGCGCCAAATCTGGAATCGCTTCTTCTTTACCCCACTACATTCACCATCCTTCTTACACAACACTGGACACCCCATTACGCGTCTTCCCTTCCACACATTCAAGAAATCCGTGATGAACAACTCTCTGTCCATTCCGTCACTGGTAATTCCTCAGGAATACAAACTCGTATTGGCTTCCATCTCAAAGTTCCGCAGAAGTGTTGGTCAGGGCTGCTTGGCTTAAACACAGGTTATCGATTCTCTGCACATTCCCTACATTCAGGATAGAGCGGGCATCAACGAGAAAAGGATCCGTGATAGGGATCCTCGCAAGTTGACGATGAAGCTCGCAGAAGCGAAGATGAATGTTGGACTGGTGCATAATCTTCATTTGTAGGCTGTCTGCAGGCGAAAATCCTTAACGAATGCACTCATTATTACTGCGGACCAGGTGGCTGTGAAGGACGGCGTGATTCGTGAAAAGCCCTCTACGGATGCACAGTGCTACGAGTATTTGCAGAGTTATGTCCACTCCGATGTATCCTTCTACAGTGCAGTGTGCGTGTACAATACGGAGACGCAGAAGCGGTTTGTGGACTGCGACGTCTCTACTATCGAGTTTGGCGATATTCCCCAGGAAGTGCAGGATCACCTTGTGGCCCTTGGAGATGTGAAGTACTCATGTGGAGGAATTACGGTGGAGAATCCGGAGTTCCAGAGCTGCATCAAGTCGATGGATTGCTATGACCGGGTGGGTTTGCTTTCCTCCGCTGACGAGTAGATCATGGGCATTCCGCTCTACATGGTACAGAAGGGAATCGATGCAGTGTGTGAGTGTTGTGTTTGCAAGACACACTCGAAGCAAATGCATGCCATCATCTAACAAAATTCAATCATCCGACACATCAGATGGAGGATTCTTTCTATAGGAGGAGGAATTCATGCCCCGAACGAGTTGCGCTCTGGGATCATCACGATAATTCGATGCTTCATCATCATCGTCCAATAACCTATGATGAAAAGGCAGCATAGAAAGCACCTCTGAATTAGCTTCTGAAGGGGAACTTCCTCCTTAATGTTGATCATTTTAAACTCTCTATCGAACAGGATGAAGTGCTTAAAGGTCGTGTTCAGATGCGCCTCCGCTCCCAACTTCGTGAATTCCTACGCATCACTCCCAGAGAAAGCACAAACGCTCAGATGGTTGTGGTACACGTGAGCGTAGACACGAAACAACTTCTTGAAGATCGCACGACTTGTCTTCATGAAGGACTCTGGAAAGACGCCAGAAGCGCACTGATTGAACGGCTCGCTTTCAAACAGATCATTTATCGACTGGAACAGTGTGTTGATGTACTGCTTTGCGGTCATCTACGATTCAACCTCATCGCTCGCTCCGACAGGAACCGGGTTCGATCCGTTGAAGTCCGTCCAGTAGTACGAGTAGTGAGGCCCTGCAGACATTTCGGGACAACTCTCCTTCGTGCACATGTCGGAGACCCTATGCATCAAAAAATACACTTCAAACCAACGAGTCATAGAGCATGCTTGTGATTTCCACGAAATTCATCATGTTCGTGTAAATCCACCTGCTCATCATCCTCAGGAGACAAATCCTCACTGCTCCAGAGGCACGTTGTCGGGGAGCTTCACTTGCTCCCGGAGAGACGCTCCGTTTTGCAGTGTCGATGGAGATAAGTAATCCGCTCCGTCGTTCTCTTCTGTCCGCGACTCCCTACAATCAACCATGAAACAGCAATTGCTTACAATAGCCGCCTCACGCTGCGCTTGTTCCTTTCCTTTTCCAGCCGCATTGCTTCTATTTCAGGGGACAAATGGCGTAGCATCTTTGTCGCATTATACCCTGGCCAATGAAAATCGAGTTGAAAGGAGTACCGTCCTCCATTGTCTCATCCAGATCAGCCACCCTCTCCTCCCTCTTCTTCTTCTTCCCATGGGGAGCTATCTTGTCGTAACTGCTCCTACTACAAGCAGATCCCATCCTTTGCACGTATCAAACGAAATAGAGCCGCACCTTCTCTGTCCAAAAAGAGCGCCCTTTTCCGCAGAGTGTGGAAGAAACACAAACTAAAAAGGAATCAGTAGCAGGAACGCGAGCGAGTCGTTCTCACCTCGCCCTCGAAGATAAGCGGCAGTCTCGGCCAGGGGTGAGGCACCTTTTTGTTGACAATGATGGTGAGCGTGTATCCGTTCAGCGAAAACAGGGTCTGCTCCGGAATGATTGCCTACACATCACTCCGCCTTCAAGTCCACACTTCATAAAGAAGCGGAATGCGAAGGGTGAGAATGCTGTCCGCCACCACGTGCACCTGCACGAACAGCGACTGCTTTGTCGACTCCACCTTCACCATGTTCAGCGGCGTTCCTTCAAACTTCGGGTTGTCGATGGTGATTCTACGCATCATTCACCCCCGCCTCTTCAACATCACGCTGTTCTCCTCATCCTTCCACATGTAGTCCTTGATCTCCTCCACATACACCGTCGGGTCAATATCGACACTATTCTTGTCATCGTCGTCGATTGTCGTGTTCGGAATCACATTGAACGCCTGCCTCTCCAGCGTGCCCAGCAGCGCGCCTACCGCCCCGCAGTAGCCCTCGTGCTCGAGGAACAGCGCCTTCACCGCGCCGGCAGACCAGTATCGCATGGACATCGAAAGCAGGTACATCGCCGTCTGGTTGTGGTGGAAGAAGTTCCCGCTGTAGATGATGCGCTTGATGCCGTACGCCTTCGCGTGCAGGTTCGCCAGCGAGCCGATGTTGTTCGTGATCATATGCAGAATCGATGCCAGAATGTCCGACTGCGTGTACTCCGTGTCGTTGTACTCGCGCCCGATCTTGCCGAAGGAGCTCGCCACCACGCTGCCCTTCAGGTTGAACTGCTCGTAGTCGCCTCCATAGATGTCCTTCACCAGCATGTCCACGTTGCTCTTGTTTCCGCGGCTCGCCTCGCGAATCGTCTCCTCGAAGCTCATACCGCCCGCCAGCAGCCGCGCCAGCCCGAAGAAGGTGCCGCCGCCCATGGGACAGCCGCCCACGCGCTCGCAGATGTTCTCGCTCGATACCTTGAGAATGCTCACGCCGCTGCCGATATTCACCAGAAGGAACGGGTAGATGCTCTGCTTCATGGGAATGCACACCTTCTGCGGCTCGTTCCCGTCGATCGCCGGAATGTAGGTGTAGCACTCGTTCGGATAGTTCTCCTGCAAAAACGCGATGCCGCGGATCAGGCTTTCCAGCTCGTCCGCCTTCGGGCAAGGCCGTCCTATCACATCGCTCAGCAGCGCGGAGTATTTGTAGGCGCCGCCACCCGTCGCAGCAACTGAGAAACAGTCCGGATCAAAACCCTGATCTTTGATAAGAGAAAGGCCGTCCTAGTCGTGAACTACACCCCGCAATAGGACGGGAACATCCGTCGTTTGAAACTTCAGAAAGTGCATGTAGCCGTTCATTCCCTTGACCTCGATTTCGTACTTGGAATCGTCGGTAGTCCTGTCGGCCAGTTTGGAGTTGTACTGCTTTTGCAACTTTATAAACTGAGTCATTTTTGAAGTCTACCCATCACGAATGCGCCGCACCAGTACATTCGAAATGTCGACCTCACAATGCAATGGCTCAAAATAAACGCACTTCGTGAGTGTTCCGCCAATATCAATACCGAAGAGAGGTCTCGTCACTTCCCGGCTAGATCATCACCAAGCCCTTCGTTACCAGTCCTACCTGACCATACTACTATAGCTAGAGAAGTGCTTCACCGCTTCGCTATCAGAGAACGAGTCCATCGAGTCCAGCCAGAGAGTGTCGTGGGAGAAAAGGAGAAACGAAAACCGCGGGAATGACGTCAAACGATTGTGCTTTCGTCATTCCCTCCGCCGCATACGTCGATGATGTTGCCTCACTATGCACATGTCATGGGACAAACGTCTAGGGGACGAGAAGATGAGTACTGTATCTGTGAAAGCAACGCGCCTCCCAGTCCAGTACAACTCAGAGGAAATGGATGGAAAACTGTAATAGCAAAGTGGCTCCTCATCAGACTTGGCTCTCACAAACAAGCAATTTTGATATATACACATGTGTTAAAAAGCAGAAGGAGCATTACATACGACCGCGGCCACGACCTCTTCCACGCGACGAAGGAGCCTTCACACGCGCCGGATTGTTCTTGGGAGCATCGTCCACGAGGAAGGCATCGAGATTGATGCTACGAAATCACCAAACGCGACGCAGAACTACCTATCTGGCAGAATCACATAGCGAATGCTGCTTCCTCTCACGCTCATAGAGTCGAGGGAAACGGGGTTTCTTCCTTTGATCGTCATCTTCACCGCCTTCAGATGTGTGTTCATAGCCACGTCAACGCCTAAGGATCACGCATTCGCACCACTGTAAGTACCAGTAATGGTTCCAGAAATGATCGTGCCGTTCTTGAGCTCAATGGTCACACTTTCCGTTGTGAGCTTCATCAAGAATCTACGCGTTAGAGGGCGCCATCGACATTCCACCTAACGAGTTTCATGGCTGGAATATGGGTGGGTAATGAACAATCTGTTTCAAAAGAAATCGGCAGAAATACTCCCATTTTTGCATGTCCCGAAAGAACGGTTCGATGGAAGAAGGGAATCCCTGTATGAATAGGGGAAGGGATGGTTCGACCATGGGAATAACTAACAAGGAAACGGAGGCGTGATTCGATGGAAGGAGAGGAACGCCTCTAATATGCTTCCTTCCTATATGACCAGATCAATACATGCATAATCAAACAAACACAGCACCATTAGTCATTCCACTTCCACGCATTGCCTACACCTAAAGCCCGCATTCCTTCCTTACTCGTTGCAGCTTCACCCTCCCTACGCATCACTCCCAATTCCCTATCCAACGCTTGAGGCAACGGCGATGATTCCTCCGCCACAGGCGACACGCCTCCCTCCGCAAGCTTCGTCGGTGCGCCGGCCGTTATCCGCATATCTACTCTCCAGCCGAAGCACCGTCCAAACCATAGAGGACACTCTGACGCTGCTCGATGCGCACGGTGGAATTGACGCGCGACTGCAGGATCGGCACCACCACCTGCGCGAAGCCCTCGTACACCTCCAGCGCCATGTTCGGCAGCACGATCTCCGTGAAGGCGGAGTCGGCGGTCTGCCGCAAGTACGCCTCCATCCACGCCTTCGCCGCGCTGCGTGTCGCCTCGTCCACCTGCCAGATATGGAACAGCGAGGCTACCGCCGGGTCGTTTAGGTCAAACCCCGGCGCATCGTACCGCCGCGCGTCCTCCTTCCATGTGTGCATCGCCTAGGCGTCAGTGCTGCGAGCAGTTCCTGCCTCCACCACGCGCTTCTTCTCCTCCTCCGCCTGCTGCTCCTTGTCCACGTTCTCCAGCGCCTTCACTCGACTCTCTGCCGTCTCCGCCCGCGCGCTCTGCTTCGCCGCTTCCTCCTTCGCCTCTTCCGCCTCCTGCTTTGCCGCCTCCACCTCCGCCTGCTTCGCCTTCACCTCCTGTTCCTTCGCCGTCTCCACCTCCGCCACCTTCTCCTCCAGCTTCTTCAGCCGCCGGTTGTTCTCCTCCTGGTCCTGACTGTCACGCCGCCACTCCGCCCTCACCGACACCTTGAACTCCACGCGCGCCTTCAGCAGCTCGCCCTTTGCCTCCTCGTTCGCCAGCTCCAGCGACTGGATGGTGCTGCGCAGCGACGCCTCCAGCGTCGTCTTCTCCTCGCGCAGCGCCTTGTTCTCCTCCTGCAGCTCCGCGATCCGCTTTTGCTGCTCCTCCTCGCTCTTCTTCCACTCCTCCGTGACCTGCGTCGATGCCGAGGCCAAAGCCTTCATCGACTCCTCGATGTGCTTCATGTCCTCCTCGTAGCGAGTGATGAATTCCTTGTAACCGGCGTTCATCACCACAGGGTCAATCTTCCGGGAGAAGAGGTCCTGAGAGAAGGACTTGATGGACGCGGAGATGGACGAGGCCGTGCTCTTGATCGTCTTGGTCGTTTTCTCCTGCGCCAGCTTGAACTGCAACGACATGTACTGAGAGCTGATCTGCGCGTTCTTCGTCTTCTCAACCTACTATTGAACTCTTAATGCGTTTCTACCTCAACAGAATCCCTCAGGTCGCCAACCATCTGGGAAAGAGAGCCCACTTGACTCTCCTTGCTCGAAAGATCCTTTGTCATGTTGGCTATCGTCCCCGTCAGCGTCTCCACGTCCTTCTTTTGTCCCTCGACCATTTGATTCACTGCAGCTCAATAACCCAAAATGCACATACGGCGAGCGATTTCCGCCTCCAGAGCGGCAACATTGCGTTCCGCTTCCTCACGATATCTAGAATGAACAGAACACGCTATTCCCACACAACGAAGCTATCTACCAGCTCTTTGTTCCTTCCCTTCAACGCCTCCACATCCATCTTCAAAGAATTGCACTCCACACCTACAATTCACAGAACCCTGCAGCAACCCACATTCCGATTTGTTCAATGTGCTCTCCATGGTATGTCTAGTCAGTAACCACACAGAACTACGCTGCTTACTCTTGCTCGGAAGTGTTTTTCTGCATATCCAACTTCGTCGTTGGACTCACTTCTTCGGTCTGCGGAGCGGATTCAGTGGATGCCATTTCTGTTCCTGCCAAATGCGTATTGAACAAGAAACACACTCCAACAAAATACGGCCTATTTTCGGCGCAACAGCAAGACCCTCACTTTTCAAGAATCGCACAAAGGGAATGAATGATGCTCTTCAGCTCATCGTTTCCTCCCAACCGGTCAATCTCCCTGTTAATCTCGTCACGCAGACGCAGTGCTTCCAAGCGAGTGTCCTCAATGCAGCCCTCTCCCTAATTTCCATCCACTACAACTACGCTTTCCTCCAGCAACTTCTTTGCATACAACTTGAGCTCCTCCTTCGTTGTGTGCTGCTTTAGAATATTGATCAGTCGATGGTCCTCCGGGTTCTTCGAAATGTAGCATATGATGGGGTAGGAAAACTGCTGATGAGGGGAATTGGGGAGATGTACCTTTCCCTCTGTAAGGTCCTCAAAGAAGCACTTCTCGCGGGCGTACTCCTCGCTCATCACGTTCACATAATCATCTCGGATTTGGTAGAGGATGCCAATCGAGTCCTTGGATAAGTCCTTCCAGAGAGTCCTACAACGAGGGAGGAGAAGTCCGTTTTGTTTTCGCTGAAGGCTTGCATCAACCCAATCGACAGCCGCATCAATCCACCCGTTTCTACACACTAGCACAGCATTCTCACATCTACTCTCGGAGATCATCTGTCTGTACTCCTCTAGTGTGGGGCACAGCAGCGTATCCCTCCAGTAGATGTCCTTTCCCTATTCCTTACTGTCCTCTCTCTCCATGACCTGACCGCGGTGAAGGCTTATGAGCTCCTTGATGAACACGTTCATTGCCTCGTCATTGTTCAGGGACCAGCACTGCGATTCACCAACAACGCAACCCCTACTCGCTCCAGCGCTAGAAAGTATACAAAGTTTGCAGCATTGATGGTCGATGCCACGCCAAACACTTCGTGAGCGGCTACTCCTCATCGGCACACACAATTGTGACCCGGAACCCCTCTTCGCTGCTTTGAATTGTCTTCAATGTCATCAATCCTATAGATAAAGAGATTACTGGAATAAAAATGCATTAAACTGGAGGTGTGGAGAGAGTTGACAATCTCACGGATAATCAGCAGTTTCTCTTCAGGAATCTGCAGCCACCGTTGGAAGATGTTGATCATGATGCTGCGAATGTTCTTTCCCGGAATGTTCAACAAGTAGTTGTAACTCTCCAATATCTTCTGCTCGTGATGCTACACAGATAAAACCATACCGCATCGTCGGGGTTGCGAGAAGCGCTATTCATGGCAGAGAATCACTGCAACAAACAGACGCAGTAGGAAAAATCAACTAGACGCACTCGGCAAGAGTCCGTTTTATCGCGCTGCAGCAAATTGGCGTTAAAGAGGAGCTGCACTGAATCGCTTCCAATCATCTCCGGAGGGAGCGTGACATACCGGTCTCCCACGTCCTTTCCCAGCTCCTTCCGGATGCAACTCTACGCGTGAGAAAAGGAAACGACGGTTACTTCGAGAACTGTGAGTACTTCCTTCGACAGTAGATCGTCAGGGTGGACAGAGGACTGTGCATTAACTTCTCTCTTTGTTCCTACCTTTCGATCGCCATAGCAGAGACACAAGAGATCCTTGATTTCGGTGATTAGGATCTTGTTGGCTCTTTGCAGACGCGCGTAGTCCGATTTGTATGACTCCACTTCCGAAGCGTAGATGGCACTATCGGCTGACTGCATGCTCTCGATCTGCTTCGAATTCTCGTCGTTGTGTCGTTCAAACTCGCCGTAAATGCCATTCAAATCCGCATTCATCTGCATCAAACTTGGCCTCACAAACCCTCTCCAACACTCACTCCGCCTTTTCCTCCTTACACACGTCAATCTGCTTCTGATAAAACGCAATCGTTTCCTCCAGCTCCTCGCATGTCCGGTGCAGCTCGCTTGCAAATAGACACTCCGCCTCTTCGTCCGTCAGGCTCGCATACTCCACTACGCATAAAATCCATTGTGATTGCATATACGCACAGCGTTGGGCGACTTTGACTCCTGCTCCTTGATATTCCGAATCTCTGCTTGGATGAGGGCGCACAAGTTTTGCTTGTCATCTATCTACTCCGTCAAGCACGATGAGCGAGGAAACAGTTCCCACTTCATGATCATCTTGAGACAGTGCTTCTTGGGTCTTTGGATCACGAAAGCCATTTCTCCACGTACCCTACGTATGTCGTCTTGAATAGAACTGATTTCAAAGGGCATGACGGGTTCTCTTTGATAGAAGATGCACAAATCGATATCTCGAGTAGTCTTTTTCTGATCGCTCATGAAGACTCTTGCTCAGAAATCCATTGCCGCTGTCCGGAAAGCCAACAAACAGTGGAAGATCAGTCTCTGCTCGGGAGCCATGATGGAGCTGGTTCGCTGCATGGAGTTGAACAACGCGAATGTGGCAGCGTGCAGAGGACCCATTGAGGCGATGACGAAGTGTGTTGCCGGAAAGAAGGTAGGGAGCCGCCCTTCCCGTTCTCACGTGTAGTACCAGGTGGGATATAACTCGAACCACCCGTTTGCCGATCCTGCGCTTCTTACCGAGCTTCTCAAGCATTCCCGATAGGCGTGTTTACTTTTAGTTTCTTGTTGTGGCTTTGTTGCACATCCACTCTCTTTGCTCTCTCCTCCACTGCTTTTGCTCCCTTCCTCACTGATGAATTCTTAAAGAGGGTTGCAGTGTTAATACTCTATTCATTCCATTTCAGTGTGTTTCGTCTATGAACAGCACGTTACATGCAGATAGAGGATTCTCCATTCCCGGATACTCTTCATTTCCCCTAGTCTGACTGGTTCATGAGGATACAGACGATCAAATCCCTATTGCTTGTGTTTCTCACTTGCTTGACGACAGTGCAAGTAACGGTGATGCGGTATAGTCGAATCGTGAGCACAAAGAAGTAAGAATCGATTGCGCAACTTAGTTTCAGATATATCGTGTCCACGACGGTGATTCTGTCTGAGGGCTTGAAAGTGCTTTGCTGTACTATTTTCTACTGTATGGAGGTGGGTCTCGTCAAGGGACTGAAGGTATTCCTCCGGTGCGAGCCTCACCGCTAGATCATCTTCCAGGAAGTGTTCCTGAAGTGGAAGCACACTCTCCTCTTGTTCGTTCCCGCCTTTCTTTACGCAGTGCAGAACAATCTCCTTCTCGTGGCCATCACCCATCTGGACTCGGCAGTCTACTCGGTAACCTACCAGATGAAGATCCTCACCACCGCTCTGTTCTCCGTCTTCCTCCTTAATCGCAAGCTGTCCCTTCGACAGTGGATCGCCCTGGTGATCATCGTTCCCGGAGTGGGACTTGTGGAGCTGAGCAGCAAATCGTCCACGGCGAAGACGGTCACGACGGACCAACACCCTCTCCTCGGCTTCATCTGCATCGTGATCTGCTCCTTCACCAGCGGCTTCAGCGGCGTCTTCTTCGAGAAGGTGCTGAAGGGGAAGAAGACCAACAACGTGTGGGTGCAGAGCATCCAGCTGTGCCTGGCGACCTGCTTCTTCTGCTGCCTGACCGCCGCGACGAACGACCTGCCGCGCATCCGCGAGGAGGGTTTCTTCACCGGCTATGACAAGTGGACCTGGATCACCATCGCGCTCAACGTGCGGGAAGCGTCAGCGTGTCACGCGTAGGGCTTCTCAGGAGTGCTGATCGCTGCGGTGGTGAATTACACGGACAACATCGTGAAGGGCCTCTCCACGTGTCTCTCCATGGTGCTCTCCTGCCTGGATATCCTTTCCATTTTATATCGCTCTTCCTTCACGGGCAGTGTCCAAGTTCGTGTTCAACTTCCATCTCTCGCTCTGTTTTGTCATTGGAGCGGCACTGGTCTTCATCGCCCTCATCATGTACAACTTCAGTGGACTTCCGCGAAAGAACGAAAAGGTGTGCGGCTGTTTGTTGAAGAAACACGGAATAAAGGGATTAGAGCTTCTGACCAGCAGTGGGGTTGATCTTCTCCTTCTCGATACGCAAGTACTATAGGTTAACACGAGAGCGGCGTCGCCAACGTAGGTAGAATTCTTAAAACTGTCACACACCTTCTCCATCACGGGAGGCGAACTGCAAAACTGGACCGAGAAGATGGGTCCTTCTGTATATGTTCTCGAGTTTGCCTTGCAGTACATGGGATATCTACAAGGGTGAGAGACCCCGCGCCCGCACACTACCTAAAGGCTTGGTCGCCCGTGTTATATATTCTTTGGAAAACGCCGCCGTGATTCATCACGTATTTCGCCGTTTCGACGAACTTGTTATATAGAGACGCGACGGGAAGGTCGTTGCGGGCTACCAGCAGAATTCTATAGAACGGCATGATCTCCTCTGTCGAACAGAACTCCTTTGCCGAGCGGAGAACAATTCCACAAATCGCCTCTCTCCTGAAAGCGGGGTTTTGGTTCCCAGGAAAAGCGGCGTTTCGGCTCCACAAATAGCGGAAGAGCCCTCTCGCAGTGTCGGAACAAACAGATTAGTTATACTTGACATACACCATTGTTTCGGGATTGATACCATACGAACGAATTGTGTTCTCCTCTACGTGTACATGCCCCTTCATCATGAGTGAAAAGGTCTTTGGGTCGGTATTCAGGAGAGACGAAATCTGGCCCTTCCAGTCGTCAATCGAGCAGGAGGGCGATAGGGTTGTTAAGATCACGTCTACGTCTCACTCTCCGTTCGCACGCGTACTCCGTCCACCAAACAGGAGGAGTTCTCGCTCTTGCGCAATCGTCGGCTCCTCATTGGTCTTCGGCAGGAGCACGTACTGTCTGTGTTCGCTCCTCAGTCTGCGCTCGTACGCCTTCACCTCCTTCTCCTGGCACTCCGCGCAGATCCCGGGGAAGAGGATCACTTTGTTCTTCTCCCCACAAACAAACCCCACCAGCGGCACCTCGCACGTGTGGTGCGCCAGCAGGCACTTCATCTCCTCCTCGTTCACCAGCTCCGTCGGCTCGCCACTGCACATGGCCTACGCGTCAGCGCCGCCGCCAGCTTCCACCGCACACGGCACGGAAGACACGCCGAAGATGAAGTGGTGCATATATCCGGGAATGACCGTACCGCCGTGGACGCAGCGGCGAAGTGAAGGAATGGCGCGCACCGCCGCGTAGTCCGCCTCGCCACGCACCCACGCCCGCCAGGCGGCGAGCCAGGCGCTGGAGAGAAGGAAGTAGCCGCCGTGCTTGAGGGCGGCGAGGCGGAGGAAGTACTCTGGCGAGAGGCTGTGCGTGAGAGGAGGAGGCGGGAGCTACGGCAGTGACCGCGCCAGCAGCGACTGCAGGCACGGCGTTTGGAGCACGGTCTCGCGGTGCTGCGCAGGCGACAGCGAGTCGTCGAACAGCGAGGGGGGCGTGAAGGAGCCATCCAGAATCGCCGCGCACAGCGTGGAGGGCTGCTGCGGCAGCGTGATGCGGATCACCACGTGCGCCGCCTCCTTCTTCGGGCGGCCGGCGCGGTGCGGCGCCTCCCAGTCGTCCTCCGGCTGGTACTCGCCCGTGCTGTCCGCGTCCTCCTTGCTGGTTGTGGTGGGTGTAGCACTGACTGTGGTGGGTGTAGTAGTGGTTGTGTTGGGTGTGGTACTGGCTGCGCTGGAGACAACGGCAGTGACGGCGCGTCGCTTGGGGGCGGTGGGCAGAGTCAGGCGGTGAGACACCAGTGGCGCGTCGGCGGGCGACGCTGGCGTTGCAACCTGCTTGGGCGTCTTCTTCCGCTTGCAGAGCGTGCAGACGGGGATGTCGCTACGCCTCAGCCCCCGTCCAGGCACCCACCACTCCACGCGCAGAGCGGCGGGGAAGAAAGTCAGCAGCCGCGCCCAGAGCGCGTCGTCGATCACCACCCAGTCCATCTTCCGTAGGTATTGCTTCAGCGCGCGGTGCTCCTGCGCCTCACGCCCTCACTCCACGCCTACGCACACCAGGTTCGCCGTCGGGTCCAGCGCCGCGCGGCACTGTCGGAAGAAGCCCACGGTGCAGCGCTCGGGGTGGGTGAGCAGGCGGCGACGCCACCGCACCTGGTTCTTCAGCTGGTTCACGAAGGCGGTGCTGATCAGGCAGTGGCCCGGCATCGCCGCGCGGTCGTTCTTGCTCCCGCCCTCGCGCTTCCCGCGCCGCACGGTGAAGGCGTTCACCGCCGTACTCAACTCGCTCAGCGCCTCCTGTGATGCGTCGGCCGCGCTCAGGAAGGCGCAGTACTCCTGGCGACAGGTCTCGCACTCCACGTCCGCCGGCTGCACCACCGTGACTGCGCCCACCTTCTCCACCTCCACCAGCGCCGCCCGCGAGATTCGCTTGAAGTGCGTTCGGAAGACTACGCGTCACGCCGCCGCGCCGCCGCCACAAATCGGGTCGAAGCGGTGGTGCGTGCACAGGCAGCTGTCGTCGCCGCCCTCCTCCTCCTCGCGCGCCTCCTTCGGGCCCGTCAGGCTCGCGCGCATCAGCCCCTCCAGCTCCTCCAGCAGCGACGCCGGCTCTCCGCCCTCGTACGCATCTGTGCTCTCTGCCCGTGCCAGTCCCGTGCCTTGTGTATCTGACGTGACTGCTGTCTCTGGTCCTTGTGGCGCCGTGTTCTCATCCCACTGCCCTGTTGCTTCGGTAGGCACAGGAGCGGCTGAAGCGTCCTGAATAGATGGCGCGGATTGCGAGTTGCTCCCAAGCGTGGCCGGCGGCTGCGCGGCGAGGCGCTTGGCGTCCAGTTGCCGCAGCGCTGCGAGAAGGAGGTCGTGGGCGCCCATCCACTGCGCCAGCTCCTTCTTGCCCACATACACGCCCGTCGCCGCGTCCGCCAGCGGCGCACGCACCACCAGTTTCTATGCGTTGCGCTGTGCCGCCACACTCACCTCCACCTTCTCGATGCGGTCCGCCATGTCGTCGCGCGTCTGCAGGAGCACCTTGTACTCCTTCTCGATGGAGTCCTGCAGCGCCGCGTTGTCCTGCGCGATCACCTCCAGGTCCTCGCTCGCCACGTGCTCGCACGGCACGGACTCCTTCGCCTGCGTCGACTCGTACACGTCGCGCCGCAGGTAGCTACGCTCAACCCCGATTCCTCTCCTCACAAGCACATGTACGCCGACTGCACCGTCACGTTGTTCATCACCATACGTCGGCTTCGCGCCGTGCCCCCAAGCAGCACTTCTCTCTCGCCACCTCCACTCTCACACGGCACCTCTCTCTCATCACCACCACTCTCACACGGCACTTTCCTCTCATCACCACCACTCTCACACGGCACCTCTCTCTCGCCACCCCCAGGCAGCACTTCCCTCTCATCACCAGAGGACATCTCCTTCACAGCACGCTGCACGCCTTTACGCGGGCGGGAGGAAATGCGGCGCGAAGGCTGGTACGCCTCGTCCGGTTCCTCGCTGTTGGAGCTGTCGTGCTTCGCCTTCTTGCTCTCTTTGCGCTGCGCAGGAGCCGCCCTTCTCTTCCTCTTCTTCGGCGCGGCATTCACATGGCACACACGGAACGGCAACGCCTCCAGCGCGGGCGTGTCGTCGTCCTCCTCGTTCAGCGAGGTGATGTCGTGATACCCGCTGGGCTCCACCGAGAAGAACATGTTCGGCTGCTTGAACGGCCGCCACGGGTGCGCGGTCGCTAGGCTTGAGGCCCCCGCACGGGCGTACGGTCCACGTACGGACAGGCGATCTCGTCCACGTGCTGGTCGTTCACGTTGTACCACTTTCCCTCTAGACATGATCGCCCCGTCGTACTCCTGCTCGACTCCACGTGGCAGGTGTAGTGCCCGCAGGTGGCGTGGTCGCCGTGATGGTGGATGACCGCCACGAGTACGTACTGCGACACCTCCACGCGCGAGTCCTGCACTCAACCCTCACCACAACACCTACCAAGTTCGAGAAGTCCGTGAAGTCCAGCGCCAGCGGAATCTGCACGCCGTTCGTCAGCTTGGTCTGGTTCCCACTGCCGCGATCGTACTGAAGACGCTGCATGCGGATAGTCAGAATGGGCGGCAAGGACTCGATCTTGGTCAGCACCTCCGCGTCGCACTTCTTCTGGCATCTGAGCGTCATTCCTCTCCTTCTCGCCCACGAGGAGCAGAAGTACTGCTCGCTGCCCGCCATCCGCTCCTTCGTGAACAGCACTTGCAGCGCGTCTTCCAGTCGTGGCATGTTCACCACACAGCAGTCCTAGAGATAACGAGATTGATGGAATGCCACGAGGAAAGAGAACATGTCGGGCCGGTAGAACACGCGGTGACACTCCAGGCAGCAGCGGCAGAGAAGGCGCTTGCCGGAGAAGAGAGCGTCGATGTCCTTCTAGGCATGAGGAGGCGGCAGGGCGGAGACGGCTACGTCGGGTCGATGCTGGGATAGGAGAGCGGATTTGACGACGGTCAGCAGCGTGTCGAAGAACTCGTGCACGTCGCACTGGATGTGGGGGTTGATGTTCATCAGGCTCAGAACCTCCTCGGGGTAGAAAGAGAGGCTTTTGGATAGCGTCATCACTGCAAACAGCTTCTGCAGCGCGTACAGTATAGACGGCTTTTCTGTGCACTCCACGCTCATTCTGTTCATAAGCCAGCCCTCCAGAAAGCACAGTAGTTCGCGAAATGGCAGGAGACGGAACAGGCACTGCAGCAAAACGTTGAGATAGCACGTGTTGTGCGGATTTATCAGTCCTATGGGTCTGGACTCGTCTCGCATCAAGGAGGTTGCTACATCGCACACCTTATTCAATTCCTCCAAAATAGTATACAAACTCCGCTCGCCCATATTGTATCTGCAGGATTAGACGGGTAGGAAGTGACATACATGCACAGAGGCCTGTTTTCACAGTTCGCGCTCTTTTTGTGATCTTTGCGTGACTCAAGTGATGGCACCCTCACCTTCTGCACTACAGACGAATTTGTGCAAATGATAAGGATCGTCCATTTCAAACGCAAGCGGATCCTTCTTTGCAGTGGTCTGTACGTCTGTCATCGATGTCGTGAAGACAGAAGGATAATCGCAGCCGAGCAAGGAAACTGTGGATGGCACTTGACTGGGTGTAGTGTTCCAAGCGGATTCGTATCAACAAACAGGAGCGGCTTACATCATGGTGTGCTTACATGAAGGCGTTGAAGAAGAATGGATCGTCGTTGTGGATGGAGTCGCTCGGGTTGGCGCTGTCGCTCTGGTCGGGGTTGTCCCACTTGTGAGCGTGTCTGTTGAGGAAGTAGCACACGGACTTCGTCTTGGGCATGGGGTACTTGGCGAGAGGCACATGGTCGATAGGAGGAGGGGCAATGCGGTGGTAGAACTGGGCCTTCTGCAGGTACTCCTCCTGGCACGTGCCGTACACAGCAAACAGAATGGTGGCGGCGATGACCATGCGAGGCTCGCGCACGCCTCTGACGGCGTCGCGGAGGGTTTCGTAGCGTTCCTTCGCGAAGCGGTGGAGGAAGCGCAGGTTGGGGCGAGGCTGTCGGGAGTAGTCACGCGTGCGTCTCTCAATAGGGATCACGCGACGGAAGCCGTTCGGCTCCACCAGCACAACAGTCTCAGTGCCGACGGGGAGAGTGATCGTGATGGTGTTGTCTCTAACGAGAGGCTCAGGAGAAGGAGAGCGGGAAGGAGAAGGGGAAGGGGAAGTGGAAGGAGAGCGTGAAGCAGAGGAGGAAGCAGAGGAAGCAAGAGTATCCCCCATCGCAGCCTCACGCTGGGTGTCAAGCAGGTACTCAATGACTTCCTGCGCACCCTCAACAGACATGGCCTGGTTCCAGTGCTGCACAGACGGCTGATGAGTCATTGGGGGGTCCTCGATCACAGGGATATGGTAATCAACTCGACGTCCATCATAGTCCAGAAGAGGCGTTTCATTCTGGGCCATGTCGATACCCATGACGTTCCCTTGCACATCGTCCTGATGGAAGACAGAATCAGTCCAGGCAGGGGCATCCGTGTCTAGAACTCATCGAGATGAGGCTGTAAAGTACGGAATCCATCGTGTTCGTGACTGAAAGCTCTCGGTAGGTTGGGAGCAGGCTCATCAACCGTTTTCGCCACTTCACGGAGATCACTCGCAGAAGGATCAAACACAGACTCCGGAAAGAGGACTGTGCTTGTGTCGTCGTAAATCATCAAAAGTGAGCTCCAGAAATAAGAAACAAACTGGCTGTGAATCATTTCGTAAGGGCACTCGCATCTGATTGGACTAAACGTGAAAAGGTCGTGCGCACACTCATTGGTGAACGAGTTTCTGGAAATGATGCCCTGCCGTTGATTGAAATCCATCCCTTTGAATGGCACACACACACGCATACACATAGCATAGAAATACAAATCCGATGTGTTTTCAGTTAATGAGACCTCACTGTTAAGCCCCATACACCACCCCCTTTGAAAGACAAAAGTCCATAGAAGCAAATCCCATAGCACTATAGAGCCTACAACAACACCCTATGGATTTCGTCCCGTACCACGAATATTGAACTAAATTACCCTGAATCCACCACCCTAGACTATTGTGAACATACGAGGAACGCGGTTACAGCGTACGGGCGATTCTCCACTTCGTTTCTTTGTCTTCCTCGAACCTAGTCGGAGATGAATAAAAAGGAATCGAAGAAGCGTCCCGCAGTTAGCGAGACTCCAACTCCTCTGAAAATGATGGAGGATCCAACGCTGTGGCATGTGATGCCATCGCGCTCCCAACGGAAGAAGGAAGCGAAACTCCCTGCAGTTCCAGCAAAAAAGAAGAGGGTTGTCCTGAATGAGGAGCAGTACGTTGAAATGATCGGAAATGTGATCGAGCGAGACTACTTTCCCCAACTAGATAAATACCGAACACATCTTGAAGTAAACCCTCATGGCTTGTGATTACACGTAGTACTTGGAAGCAATGGAGAACAGGGACTTCGACCGTGCCGAGAAGCTAAAGTACCACCTTCTGGCCATTCAGAGAGCCGAGCCGGCGGGTGAGACTCCGGCCGTGACTCCGTATCCAGCGGGAGCCACGCCCAGGCCCGAGAATGATGTGTACCGCAACGGCATCGCCGATTCTACGGAAGATGGCTCATGGGTGGTGCGTGACGTGAACAACAACGAGGTCAAGATCCCTGCATCCATCTCGATCGATAAACTGGCGAGCATGATCACGAGCGAGGACAATCAACACTTCCAGGAGAAGCAGGAGGAGGAGCAGAAGAAGCTGCGAGAGAAGCTGTGGTGGCTGTACGATGGGAAGGACCCGGACAAGGAGAAGAAGCTGATGCTCTTCGACAAGGAGGAATTGCAGATGCTCGAGGACGAGTCGGTCCGCGCCCATTGGCCCCACCACTCGCAGAACGGACTCATGTTCACTCCCTCGCTGGAGGACTCCTGCTCCGAGTACGGGCTGAAGCTCCTGAAGGACAAGGAGCCCTCGCGCAAGCTGGCCGTGGTGCCGCAGAACACGCGTCTTCGTCCCGCCGCTGTTTCGGAGGACATGCCGCCGCCGCCTGTGCCGCCGCCGCCTCCCCTGCAGCAGATCATCGCGACGCCCGTGCCGGAGCCGGGCGTGGACATGATGCCGGCGATGACGTGGGGAGACATCGAGAGCACGCCGCTGTCCCTGGGCACGGCCGTGGCTCCGCTGGACGCGCCGATGACGCCACTGCCGAAGCCCACGAAGAGGGAGGTGCTGGCGGAGAAGGTGTACCGAAACATGAAGAAGGCGCACGGGCCGAGTCTGCCGACGGGCAAAGGGGAAGTCCTGTGGGTGAGAGTGAGTGGAATGAGGCGTAGGAGCGGAGGGATGTCTCCCGCGGCGCAGAAGCTGCAGCAGAGACTCAAGGGCCGCGTGTCGTCGATGGACACGATGCTGCGGAAGTCCTACACGCCGATGAGCGCACGACCGTCGATTCTGGGAGGCACCACGCCGGGCATGACGCCCGGGATGAAGAAGAAGGTGGGCTTCGTGTCGACGCCGGCGGGCGTGCGGACGGACAAGCACGTGGTGATGAAGGGCAAGTCCGTCACGGACAATCTGCTGTGCTGCTGTTTGTGGAACAAACCATGTCAAACCACTCCGACGATCTTCCGCAGCGTGGCGTAGCCCTGCAGCAGGTACTTCAGCGTCGTCTCTACTGCTCACCTCCACGTGCCACGCCTACCGCTGATGGACATGAGCGAGGTGCTGCTCCTGAACGCCATCAGGTACCGAACGTTGTCCACGAAGAACTCGGGGTTCATCTACTCTCAACCACAGCGCCCGCGCCTACGAGGATGATGAACACGTTGATCTTCTCCATCAGCTCCGGCGTCTCCATCTTCACGTTCTCCTTCTGCAGACTCTGGTACACGAACTGGAACAAGGACTATCCCTGACTCGCCCTCTCCACTCCCACGTTCATGATGTCCGTGTACGCGCGCAGCTTGTACAGCGGCGCCGCGATCGTCGCCGCCTCGTCGATCGCGCTCACGACGGCGTTCAGCGTCTCGTCGTCGTCCACCTGCAGGCATGGAAGCACGTCGAACGCCTCTGGGTTCGTATTCTTCATGCCGTTCACCGCCGCGACGAAGGAGCCGCTCTCGTCGTCTGACCCTCACGCCGCCTCCACACGCCTACGGAACTGCTGCGCGATGACGTCCTGGAATAGCGGCGAGGCCTGCACGAACACGGCATCAGTGACGGTGGACTGGAGGAGCTGCGCGAAGACGGGGTCGCCCAGGCGGGGGAAGTGCTCCACGAAGCGCGTGAAGAGGATGTTGGAGAAGGACTGGAGGTCCGCCTGGATGTACTGGCTGAAGTGCTCCTTGTCCTCCAGCAGCACGCCCGTGGCGGGGTTGTAGAGGTTGTGCAGCACCAGCTTCATGGTGCTGATCATGTTGCCCAGCGAGTACTCGGTCAGCGCGTCCACCGTGTTCGAGTGCGCGTTGATGGCCTTGGCGATCTCCTCGTCCGGGACCTGGATGTGGATGATGCGCAGGATGTAGTTGATGTAAAACTCGATGCCGGACGCCACCTTGTCCGGGAGCATGCCCTTGGCCAGGTCCTCGCCGAACTTGGAAAAGCACTGGTCGATGAAGCCGCTCACCTGCTCCGTCAACGCCATGCTCGACATGGCCATTTCTTCCTTGGCGTGATACGCGGTTTTGAACTCAGCGTCCCAGAACTCAAAGGGAGTGGGCATCTTCTTGGAGTAGCAGTTCTTCGTCTTCTTCCGGTAGGAGACGAGGTTCTTCGTGAGGGTCGTTGCCTTCTCGCTGAGAGTGGCGATGGATCTCTAGCATGAACGACCGTCTCCAACCCCACATTCGCAGTTTGGTTGCACACGTCAACCAGCTGTCTCGCTCCAATCCCGCCGTCACCGCCGTCGCCATCGGCTCCGATTGCCAGCGAATCCAGGACATTTGTCTTCACACGGTAATAGAAGAGGTAGTTCCAATGGAAGCCGGGAGTCACATCCGCATCCGGAATGACTAGGATCCATCACAGTTTCATGGAAAACACGTACCCACTTCTCTCCAACCCTTCTTCTTCGCCTTCGTCTTTTCCAACACTACGGATGAATGGAGCCATCTGCGTTCCTGCCTCTGCGCTCATTCGCGTAGTCCAGCGTGGGTTGACAGACATACTTGTTGATGTGAAGCAGGTTCATGCAGTCATTGAAATTCTTATCCAGCTCCTCGTGATCTTCTATTTCCACTGTTTGAAAGCTAGGATACATTTGTCCCGAAAAAAACTGAACTCCCAAACGCCATACCTATCCACTTGGCAGAGGGAGGAAGGAGTGAACACTGCGTATCTATACGAGTTTCTGCCATGAGGGAGAAGCAGTTACGCTTTCTCGATTCTATTCCTCCAAACAGAGTCTCCACTCTGAGAACCAACTTATGAATGGCTTTTTGGGTCGACTGTGCCATGGATTCCACAGGAGTGTGAACGCGGGATCCTGAGGTCCTGACGAGGAGACATGTGGATTCTGACACGATATTGAGGAATCCTCCTGACACCTGCTTCAGAAAAGCATGATTGGTTCCGTTGTATCGGGTTTTTAGGCAATCCTTTCACAGAAGAATCCACAAGAGTGTTCATTTCTTTGATTTGCTGATCGATAGCAACACACACAATGTCTGACAAGGGTATGGCACACTTGTTTTCAGAAATGATCTTCTAGCACTGATTATCGATAATGGCTCTGGTATGTGCAAGGCCGGCTTTTCCGGAGACGACGCCCCGCGTGCTGTCTTCCCCTCGATCGTTGGACGCCCTAAGGTTCCCATGTTCATGGTGGGAACGGAGAACAAGGACTGCTTCGTCGGAGACGAGGCGCAGTCCAAGAGAGGCGTGCTGACCCTGAAGTACCCCATTGAGCACGGCATTGTCACCGATTGGGACGATATGGAGAAGATCTGGCATCACACTTTCTACAACGAGCTGCGTGTGTCTCCTGAGGAGCACCCCGTGCTTCTGACCGAGGCTCCCCTGAATCCCAAGGCCAACAGAGAGCGCATGACGCAGATCATGTTCGAGACCTTCAATATCCCCGCCATGTACATTCAGATCCAGGCCGTGCTGTCTCTGTACGCCGCTGGCCGTACCACGGGTATGGTCGTGGACTCTGGTGACGGCGTCACTCATACTGTGCCCATTTTCGAGGGCTACTCCCTGCCCCACGCCATTCTGCGTATGGACCTGGCGGGTCGCGATCTGACGGACTACCTGCAGAGAATTCTGTCCGAGCGCGGATACTCTCTTGTTTCCACGGCCGAGCGCGAGATCGTTCGCGACATCAAGGAGAAGTTGTGCTACGTGGCCTACGACTTCGACAAGGAGATGAAGATCGCCGACGAGGGCAACTCCCTGGAGAAGAACTACGAGATGCCCGATGGTAACATTATCACCATCAGCAACGAGCGCTTCCGCGTGCCCGAGGTGCTGTTCAAGCCCTCGATGGCCGGCCTCGAGCTCCGCAACGGCGGCGTGCACGAAACCGCCTTCGCGACCATTTCCAAGTGCGATGTGGACATTCGTCGCAGCATGTACGAGAACATCATTCTGTCCGGCGGCTCCACGATGTACCCGGGCATCGGCGAGCGTCTGCAGAAGGAATTGCTGTCGATGGTGCCCGCCGACGTGAAGGTGAAGGTGTTCGCCTCGCCCGAGCGCAAGTACATGGTCTGGATCGGCGGCGCTCTGCTCACGACGCTGTCTTCCTTCCAGCAGATGTGGGTCACGAAGGCCGAGTACGAGGAGAGCGGCGTCGGCATCATCCACCAGAAGTGCGTTTAATCTAGTCTGCGCTGTTTGTTGCCACAAATGCATGCAGGGTACAAAGACGCGAGCAACCGGCTTCCCCTCCCTCAGCTCGAACGACAGCGGAAGCACCAGCGTCCAGGAGCCCTCCTTCAGCTTCTCCGCCTACTCTTCACCTCCCCCCAAAACCCGAACCAACGCCTCCAGCGACTGCATGCCCTCGAACAGCGTGACGTACGCCTCCTCCACCTCCACCTCGCACTCGCCCGTGCCGTCCGTCACGCGCACCACCAGCACGCCTCCCCTCACGCCCACCACCTCCCTCACACTGCACCGCACCACGCATTGCTGCTCCTTGCGCACCTCGTACAGCGACACCATCTGCAGCGTGCAGTCCGCCGGCGGCTGTGCCAGCGGCGCCAGCGTCGGCGGCTTCGCGCAGGTCTCGCGCCACGCGGCCTGCAGTCGCTGCGAGATGCTGCAGGAGGGCGGAACCACCAGGAAGGAACTCTTGGGCGTGAACAGGATCGCGTTCTGCCTACGCCTCACACGCCCCAACGACCCCCACAAATTGGACAGGTGGAAGAACTCCACGAAGAGAGCGTCCGCGTCCACTATCTGCAGCTACGCCTCACGCCACCCGCGCAGTCGCACCGCCGAGCACTTCAGGTCCGCCTGCACCGTCACGGTCCGCACGGCGTCCTCCGCGCACCGCGCCGTGTACAGCATCGACTGGTCGAAGCACACCAGACAGCGCACCTGCTCCTCAGTCTCCGTGCACACGCCTACGAAGTCCTGCCGGATGGGCTCCACGCGCACCACCTTGCAGAAGCAGTCGAACTCCTCGCCCTCCGCCAGCGCCGCCAGTGGGCGCGAGTACAGCTGGCGCGTCATCTGCGCGAGCGCCTCGCAGCTGAGCGCGGCGAACCAGGAGCAGAGCTGGACGCACCGCTCCTGGATGCTCTTCTCATTGATGTAGGTTTTGATGGTGGCGAACTACGTGTTGGCGAGAGGGCGAGCCAAACCTCCTGCGACAGCGGGTTGTACACGCAGACGGCGGAGTACTCCGACGGCACCAGACCGTTCAGCGTGTTGTTGTACAGCGACAGCCGCACCATGGAGATGAAAACGGGGGACCCCATGCACTAGCGGTGAGAGGAGCCGGAGGCAGCAACGGAGAAGATGGCACCTTGCTCTTCCTCTTTGAAGAACACCGTGATTTGGAACGGCGTGGCGGTGGTTTCGTCGATGAGGAAGATCATGCGAGAGAAGTCCCCCGAGGAGCACCGGCGCACGTCCATCACCTTCACCAGCACACCGCAGAGGCTGACGCTCTTGTCGCTCGGCTGCAGGCTCCCCAGCGTGCGCAATGGCTGATCGTAGTACTTGTCGTTCTTGCGGACGGTGATCGTATGCGCGTTCAACGCGGTGGGTGACGGGGGTGCTGGAGTGGTGGCGTTGGACACGCGCGACTCCTGAATGGTGTCGGGTGAGGAGGACGGCGATGTCAGCACGACCGCTATCGCTCAATGGCAAGGGACGAACAGTACTTTGCTTGCTGTTGATAAGAGTCACGACCGTGGGGTAATCGGCTTCGGCGAACGCGTCCTGTTGGGTAACGTCCACAACAAACGTGTGTGTCATGCGCACTCCGGTTCTATGAGTTAGCTCCGCGTTTTGGGTGAAACAGCTCTAAGAAGCGCGAAACCACCGCGCTCCCTTGCAGCTCGATTCGGTCCTACTGTTCATTTCAAAGCAGCATAGTTACATAGACAGACACCAGATCCGCCATCATCTTGCTCCACGCGTTCAAAAACACAACGATAACACTCTTCTGTGTTCCTTCGCATTCGGCGTCTACGCGGTGAAGGAAAAGACGGAGTGTGGAGCGAAAAGGATATCCCTGGCCCAAAACGCGCTGAATTTGTCAACGCCCAGTGCTGATTTAATTTTGCTTAATATCTCACCGTCCGAAATGGGACTGTACACAACCACCTGCGAAGTCAGAACGGGGAATGTTTCCTACAGAAAGAATCGTCTCTTCGGCCGTCTGGTAATCCGCAAAGAGGGACAATCTACGATTGCTCATGAAAGGAGAAACAGACTGCGAGCAATCGGCAGACTATGCTTGTGTGAAGATGGAAAGTGAGTTTCTGAAGTCCGCCACATCGTTTGTGAGCTTTCTGAAGAGGAGCTGCAGCTGCTTTCACGTGGTGAAGAACTGCTGCGAAGAACTGAGTTCCGCCGGCTTCCAGCGCCTGTGCGAGAAGTCCAATTGGTCGTCGTCCGTGCATCCGCTCGGAAAGTACTTCATCACGCGAAATGAGTCGGCAGTCATCGCCTTCGCTGTCGGTGGACAGTACAAGGCGGGCAACGGATTCTCAATCGTTGCCGCTCATACGGATTCTCCCTATTTGAAGCTGAAGCCCGTTTCCAAGATTGAATCGAACGGATACTGCCAGCTCGGTGTCGAAACCTACGGAGGTGGCATCTGGAGTTCGTGGCTGGATCGGGATCTGGGATTGGCGGGTCGCATCATGGTTGCTTGCTATTAAGCCTTTTCATCCATAGGTGGAGGAAGACGGCTGCATCCGCTCCAAGCTGGTGCAGATCGACGAGTGCGTTGCCGTCCTCCCCTCCCTGGCCATTCATCTTCGCGATGGAGATGCAAAGAAGGACAATGCCGTGAACAAGGAGACTTCCCTGCGTCCTATTTCTCGCATGAAGGGTGATTTTCTTTCTTCCAGATGACCATTCAGAGAATGGCGAAGAGGACGCCTCCTTCCACGACAAGGAGCTGATCCAGTATGTCTGCGACCACGTGCACATCAAGCCCGAGTCCATCCTCGATTTCGAGCTCTTCCTCTACGATCTGAATGTGCGCTTCCTCCTCCTCCTCCACGCGTAGGAGCCTCGTCTCGCCGGCCTGAAGAAGGAGTTCGTCACCGCCCGCGGCCTAGACAACATGGCCTGCGCCTACAGCTGCCTGGAGGGCTTCCTGCAGGCGGGTCGTCTGGAGGAGGAGGCGACGGTGCGCGTGATGGTGCTGTTCGACAACGAGGAGATCGGCTCGGGATCGCTGATGGGCGCGGAGTCGACCCTGCTGGGCGACGTGCTGCGCGGGCTGGCGACGACGCCGGAGCAGGAGCAGATCTCGCGACGAAAGAGTATGATTCTGTCGTGTGTGGGGCGTGATGGAGAAGGATGAGGCGTAGGACATGGCCCACGCGGTGCACCCGAACTACGCGGAGGTGCACGAGGCGAACCACAAGCCGCTGCTGAACAAGGGCATGGTGATCAAGAACCACTGCAGACAACGGTACGCCACCTCGTCGTTGTCCTCGGCGGTGGTGCAGAAGCTCTGCAAGGAGCACAAGGTCCCGTTCCAGCAGTTCGTGCTGCGGCAGGACAAGAACGGAGGCAGCACCATTGGCCCGATCATGAGCACGAAGGAGGGAATCTATACGGTGGACGTGGGGCTGCCGCAGCTGGCGATGCACAGCATTCGGGAGACGATGGGATCGATGGATGTGAAGAACGGAATCGATTTCGTCCGCGTGTTTTTGGAGCACTATGGAGAGGTGGGAGCCGTTGGAGGGGGTAATGGGGTAGATTTGTGAGCGGATTGTGATTGATGAGTAATTGCTTTGTTTTGTGTTTGTTTGATATGCGTGTGGTGTGATATTTGATTCGCTGTTGGTGTCAGTATTATTGTGGCGATGAAGGGTATTTGATGGGTTTGGAATAGTGATGAGTAGAAGAATCAAGAGAAGAGTTGATGAGGAGGGTCATGATGGATGGATACGTTACTGAGCGGAATGAGAAGAGGGTTGTGGATGGAGAGGAGGTTGAGATTGTGACGTATCAAGGAGAGCATTGTGATGAATATTTGGTGAGAGAAGTGAAGAGTGGACGATGTTCGTTGTTCTATAAGGGAATTCTGAAATTGAGTTGGAAAGAAGTGAATGGAGTTAAAGTAGGTGGATTCACAGTGTATGAAAAGGGGAAAGCATTGAGGAGTCAAGATTGGAAGGGGTTGAGTGGAAAGGAGCATCGTTGTATTGAGAATTGCAAGTATGGATTGGAGTTAGTGGTGGAAGGAAATGGAGTGGTTTACAGAGGGGGTTTTGATGATGTGGAGTTGATGAGGAGAGAAGGAAGAGGAATGGAGTATGATGAGAAGAGTGGAAGAGTATTGCGATGTGGAGTGTGGAAGGAGGATGAATTGTTCCATATCAATCAGGAGTGTGAAGATGAAGAAGTGATGATCGAGTATGAGACGGAAGAGGAGAAGGAGAATATGAGTGTATTGAATCGTAATCCTATTTATGAAGGAGGGTATGTGTTTGATGAAGAGAAGAGAGTGTTTTTGAGAAATGGGTATGGTTGTGAGATTACAGGAGGAGTGGGAGTGAAGGAAGGAGTGTGGGAGAGAGGTGAATTGAAGGAGTCTACAGAACTGTTTGATGGTTGGTATGTGAAGAGGGAAGGGAAAGAAGTGTTTGATTGGGATTTGAAAGTGGAGGATTTGAGGGTGGAGATTCACAACTGGAATGAATGGGAGAATGTGAACAAGAGTGTGACGCAGCTTGTGATTCCATCGAAGTGTTGTAACAGGGCTGAATGGAGTGTGTTTGATGTGAGTGAATTGAAGTGTTGTAATGAGGCTGAATGGAGTGTGTTTGATGTGAGTGAATTGAAGTGGCTGAAGAGTATTGAGATTGGTGATGAGTGTTTTGAGAATGTGAATGAAGTGAAGTTGATTGGAATGAATCGATTGGAGAGTGTGGTGATTGGAAAGAATTGCTTCACGAAGTGTAAAAATGGTTGGTTTCCGTCGGTGAATCCAAATCGTCATTTCTATTTGAAGAATTGTGAGAGATTGAGAGAGTTGAAGATTGGTTGTCGGTCCTTCTCTGATTATTCCGTATGTGAGATTGAAAACGTGGATAGTTTGGAAGTGATTGAGATGGGAGTAATGAATAAGAAGAACAGCAATTTCTGTCATGCTTCATTGGAATTGAAGAGTGATTATGAAAGAATGCAATGATGAATAGACATGCCCAGTTTGAAATCACTCCTGTTTGGTGGTTATGCATTCTGTGATTGTTCTCGTGCAGTGTTTGAGAGTGAATGCTGCAAAGAGAGAATGATGAATAGACTTGCCTGAATTGACTACCATTCGACTCGGTCAAAGCGCGTTAGGGTTTGTAGATGATGATGAATCAAGTGAATTGATCATGCGAAGTAATACCCATTCACACAGTTAATCATGAGATCTCCCAAAGCTCACCACACTTACTACTATGAATGACAACAGTTCTACTTTTAAGCTGCCACATCACATCACTCTTGAGAGCAATTTCATACGATCATTGTAAATGAATAGACATGCCGTCTCTCACTACAGTCGAGCTCCCACGGGCATTCAACTACAAGTATGATGTGAAGAAGTCAAGTAGTCATCCGTTCATCCTCTGATCATTAGACATTGGTGTCCTTGCTTACCTATTCTTTCTTCTTTCTTTCACAACGCCATTCTCTCCACTTCCCCATTTTCCATAGCAATCGTATTTCCCATTATCATAATAGCACTCATACTACCCCATATCACACCACCATTACCGAAATGATCATCCATCTCCACATCAACCCCCAACACCCAACTCCTTCCTACAATCCGCACCCCCACCAATTCCCCACCAAATACCCAAAGAATACTCTCCGAATCAACACCTCCCAATTCACCGATGAAAACGGTTATTCACAAGTAATGGCGGCCCTCCCCTCATCGCCTCCACTCCCGCATTCCACTGTTTTGTGGCTTTCTACATACAGCATTCTTGCTCCGATGTTTTCTCGAATCCTGGTGGCAAGAGGAATAAGCTGCTTAACGACTTCCTCACAGTATCGGTCGCTCTTCCTCCTTTCCATTCCTAGAATTGTCCATAGTGGGGTCTCAAGATCGCTGTTCCGTCCGATTCGTTTGTTTTCTGAAACGACCGGTAATGAGCGTTGTTCCTTTCGTTATGTCTAGAATCAGCAACGAACGAAGTCAACGACACAACCAGTATGCTTTCAATCCGTGTGTTTACTTATCCAGTAGAAACCACGGAGATTCCCGTTTCCCCGACGGAGCCCGCTCCCACACCCATCGAGCCCGCCCCTGCTTCGGAAGCTCCCGTGACTCGTTTGTTCTTCATCTACCGCGTTATGCCTAGCGGCTCAGCCCGAATCCACTCCGGAGGCTGCCAAAGACGCCAAGAATGAGGGCATTGTTTGTAACAAGGAGGAGTATTCACGAACAGGATAAAGAACTGCTGCAAAACCTCCTGTCCTCCATCACCGAGGAAGTGAAGTCCGAGAAGGAGCAGAAGCAGCTGGTCTACGACGTTGTCGCATCCTCCCTGCATCACGCGTAGTTCACGACCATCATGATGGATCCCGATTTCAAGCAGCTCTTCCTCTCCCTGAACGATGCACTGCCCGCGAACTACTGTATCTCCGCCTCCCCGACCTGACCCCTAGTCTCCAAGAACGGTCTGCTCCCGGTGGTGAAGAAGGAGTTCATCGCGCGCCTGCAGGAGGAGATGATCAAGGGCTCCTTCCGCCCGATCGCCAAGGACACCTCGCTGCTGGGCCTGCGCGAGAAGCGTGCGGACATGACCAAGGACAACACGGTCATCCAGACGGCGGAGAACGCGGCGGACACGCTGCTGTACCCGCTGCCTAGTTGGATCGTGGGTGCTTCACCCTGTTCTCATCCGTAGGTCGACGAGCTTCACAAGGAGACTGCCAAGTCCTCCACTGAAGCGACTTCTGAAGCGGCTACTCCCACCCCCGAAAACTCCACTCCGGAAACCCCCACTCCTGAAACCCCCACTCCCAAAACAACTCCTGAAGAGACAACTCCTGAAAAGACAACACCCACAAAGGCGAAGCGCGTGACATACGACCCGAACCGCAACAACGCGATGGAGGAGCAGCTGGACACCTTCGGCGACTGGCCCTTCCGCAACCCCACCGCCACGCCCACGGCGCCGGTGGAGCCCAAGAAGCAGCGCAAGAACGTGATCGTGAGCAAGAAGGGCGTGCGCATCGCCTACGGCGGCGGCAAGTGCGTGTGAGGCGCGGGCGTGAGTTGTAGGCGCAAGGATGCCGTGGCGCGCGCGTTCGTGCGGGCGGGCACCGGCGTGATCCGCGTGAACGGGAAGTCGTTGATCGACGTGAACACGACGTATGGGCGTGAGGCGTAGGCGTTCCCGATGGGCAACAACCGCGACCAGGTGCTGGCGCCGCTGGCGGTGACGCTGGCGTTCCAGAAGTTCGACGTGGAGGCGACGGTGAACGGTGGCGGCACGACGGGACAGTCCGAGGCGGTGCGGATGGCCGTGGCGAAGGCGCTGGCGCACTACGACCCCGTGTACTCCGTGGCGCTCTCGAAGGGTGAACATGAGTGAGGGTTTTTAAGCCTAGCTGGACTGCTGACGGCGGATCCGAGACGGGTGGAGAGGAAGAAGCCGGGCCACACGAAGGCCAGAAAGCCCCAGCAGTGGGTCAAGCGATAAGTGTTCTTTTATGCTTCGTGTGTTTGTGACAAACAGCAAGACACCCTTAAGCAAAAACGATGAGTCCGTCCTTCTCCGCCATGTGGTTGTTCTGCAGCACTCTCTCCGCCACCATCACCGGGCAGCCGCCGATGAACACGCTGTCCATGGTGAGCTTGGCCTCCTCCATGGCCTTCTCCGCCGCGGCGCGGTCGATGTTCTTCCAGGAGTTCATGAGGTCGAACACGAGCTCGGCGAGCAGCCCGTCGTAGTGGTCCTTGTTCTTCCAGAGCTCCACGATCTGCCCCACCTTCACCTCGCCGTTGAGCAGCAGCGGGAAGAACATGTTGCGGAACGCCAGCAGCGCGCGCTTGTTGCTCTTGCGCAGCTTCGCGTAGTCGGCCAGCACCATCTCCAGCCCGCCCAGCAGCGTCTCGGAGGTGATCTCCTTCTTCTCCAGCAGCTTCAGCAGCAGCACGCCCACGCGACGCTGCTCCACCTCGGTGTGGTTCAGCAGGCTCTTGATGGCGCAGTGCACGAACACCTTCTGCTGCTCCTCGTCGAACTTCGCCACCTCCTCCGCCACGTCGTCCACCACGAAGTTGCGCACGTAGTCCAGCCACAGGTTCTTGCAGTACAGGCTCAGCTCGTTCGCCGCGCGCACCGCCTCCGCCTCCTCCGCGTCGTCCTTCTTGGAGCGGTTGCGGCGGCCCGCCACGGACTTCTCCCACTCGGCGGAGATGGTGGATTCCATGTTCTTGTCCACCTCCACCACCACCACCCACTTGGCGTCCTTCAGGTCGCGCAGCGCGCGGATGGCGCTGATCAGCTCCTCGGGCAGCTGCTTCTCCTCCTGCCAGAGGTGCAGGCTGCGGAAGATCTCGTCGATGGTCAGCTTGTTCGCCGTGTCGCGCTCCATGTAGGAACCGATCGTGCGCACCACCTGCAGCAGGCACTTGATGGCGAAGGGGTCCTCGGGGTACTGTTTCGACAGCTCGATGATCACGTACAGAATCAGGTCCTCGCACAGCAGCTCGTTCACGAACAGCGCGCCCAGCAGGTGGAAGAAGCCCTCGCGCGCGTGCAGGTAGATTGACTTCGCCTCGGCGTCCTCGCCGAATTCCGGCATCTTCTCCTCGTAGTGCTCCTGGCACGTGTCCAGCAGGCAGGCGCGGAACAGCTGCGCGTGCTTCTCCGTCATGCGCTCGACCACCAGCTTCAGGATGGTGATGAAGGCATCGCAGTACAGGTTGTCCGTGGACACCTTGCAGATGATCGACTCGATGGCGCTCTTCAGCACCGCGGGCTCCTCCACAAAGTCCTCGATGTTGGCGAACAGCATGTCGGTGATCAGCTCGGGGTTGTCCAGCGTGAACTGGTTCATGATGTTGCGCAGGGCGCGCACGCGAGAGTCGACGCGCACGCTGCTGGGCACCTCCACCTGGAACTCGGTGAGCGGGGGAATGACCTGCTCCTTCTCCGCGATCACGTTGTTGTGCTCCTCGATGAACTCCTTCAGCTTGTCGTAGCCGATCACGCAGTCCGTCTCCTCAATCTCGGGCATGGCCGTGTTAGCGTCGCGCATCTTCAGCAGGCTCTTGACGTCGTAGCGGATGATGCCGGAAGCGTCCTCCATCGAGGGAACGTCCACCATGCTCATTGTGTTCTTCTGCTCCTCCGTAAGGTCGTTCTTGCGGAAGGTGTGTCTGCGGGGAACGAAGGCCTTTGTCTTCTTCTCCTCTCCGTCCTTTCCCTCCGTATTCGCATTACCCTGGGAGTAAGCACAGTCCAAAACGCCCACAAATCCAGTCTTCTTGCCGTAGTTCGGTCTAAACGCCATTCTTCGATTCTGTGAGAGATTATGGAGAAAGCGAACGAGTGGTGGTGGGCGTTTCATCCACAAGGCAACTCGGTTTTCGCAACAAACAGAGCCACAGTCCAATCGCCACAGTCACATGCTACATACGGTAACAGAGGGGAGTCTGGATGTTAACCCCAATGGTACTCCTCTCGATGTCTTCCTGAAAAGCGTCCACGAGAACGTGCATCTTGGTTCTCCACTTCGTGCTCGAGCCCTCCGCAAACCAGTCGTTCGCAATCTTCGACCTAGCCCTTACGTCCTCTCGCCGCGCTCACTTGGGATGGGGCACGTCGATCGCGAAGCTCTGCGAGAGCACGTAGTACTTGTAGCCCAGCAGCCGCAAGTGGATGATCCACTGTACCTTGTTCTTGCCGTAGTTGACGAAGCGCTCGTCGAAGTGGGGCAGCCGCGCCGTCTTCTTCACGAAAATGTAGGGCTCCTGGATGTCGTTCTCCATGCAGGGCAGGGGAGTCACGTACGTCGACTCGGGGAGCGTGTTCCACTCGTCGAAGTGGTAGGACTGCGAGTGAGAGAAGAGCGAAGAGGCTACGTGAGTACGCGATTTCACTCGGAAGCGGTTGCACCTTCCCTCCTCCACGCAGCGCAGCACGTCTGCCTTCTTGCTGGGGATCTTGTCCTTGATGCTATGGGTGATGAAGGGCGCATGGCGGGACTTGTTGATGCAGCTGGTGAACGTCTTGCACTCGGTGTTCTGCGGCAGATTGAACTCGAATGCGGGCACGATCGTCGCCGTGTCGTCTCTCTGCAGGAATTCGCGAGGCAGTGACACGAGCGTCTGGTAGAGGTCCACTAGGACTAATTGGTGACAATAGCAACAACGAGCAGGCCACATATCCATATCGGCAAGCCAGAAATGCGAAGTCCGCACACCGTCGAGAGCAATGTTTCGCAGCATGTTGATTGGGTAGGGCTCCGCGCTCTCGCTAAAGTGAGCGATAATGTTCAGCCGCGAAGGAACCACGAGCGTTTTCATCACGCTCTCGTAGACATTGGCCCCCTCTCCGTACAGAAAGAAGGCAATCGACAGTGGACTAAGAGTGACGGACAGGGAGAGAAACAACCCCGGCCAACGCTCTAACCAGAACGGAAGGAAGTACACTCGCTCAAAGCTACGCATCAGAGATAGATGTGGCTTCCACCTTGACTGAGACACAACGGTGAAGTCGAACTTCTCCTATGACTAAAACACCCTGCCTATGCGCACATTTGGATTGTACACCGGGGGATCGATGCTCTTGAAGGACTTGGGGGCGGTGCTCGCTGGGAACCGGATAATCCCCAGACTTCCCAGACAGAGGGCCACAAACGTGCTCAAAAGAACGAAAAAGAGAGCGATGGCAATTCCCCGAGGGTTCATTCCTGTCGCCCTTCCAGTGATGATGATAGTGAGTGGAGTGGGTGGTGCATTTGTAGTTCATTTCTATAGGCCTGCTGTATCATGAGTGACGGACGAACAAACAGGGAATAGAACATCAGACACACATGATACAAAGCTATCTCTTCTTGAAGCCGTACTTCTTTTGCTCATAGAACATATCCGTCTTTGCCGTACCTATATTCACAATCTTCGGACAACCTACACATCACACCGAGAAGAACGCAACCACCATCTCTCTATTCCATAAGCCCATTTCAATCCATTCCTACATCCTTCTGCATCACCGTACACTCCTTGCAGTAATAGGCGTCCGAAACGCCCGGACCTCCGCAAATCACACAGCGGCCTTGGTAGGAGCCGTAGTTGCACTCGTCGCAGATGTGGACCAGCGTGCAAGGTCGGACGTATGTATCGCAAATCACGCACTTGCCATCGCCTACAAGGTTACGCTGGATGAGGGGGAACAACATTTCTCGCAAAGACGGCCAATCGCTACAGATCAACAACCAGCGAGAATCCCACCTGTACCAGGGAGCTTTCGGCACATAACCAAATCGGGATGATGCTTAGCCATATCGGGTTTCTTTTAATGGGAACTCTGCTTCCATGGAACAGGATGGAAACTCCCCTTCTGAAAGGGAATATTTGTTCTGTGGGTCTAGATCGGTTGTGTGAGGGTGGTTGTGTAGTATGACGGGGGTTGATTGTCCATTGGGATTCATGAACTGTTTCCTTGATCAAGCCATTCACATCGACTTTACTCTGTGGTAGAAGTGCATAGACAGTGCTATTCAGAAACAACAGCCCCAAGTTCTATTGTTCGATCCCCCATTCGATTCTCTTCCGTGTCATATACTCTCCGAGTTCGACCTCTCGGATGCAGTGCAACTGCGTTTATCTTCATTCTTTCTTTGATAATGCTGACGATCGACTCTTCTGTGAAATTGAATTCTGGATATATGATGCCTCTCCTGGGCTTGGGGTAGTGGTTGTTGCCTTTTGTTAGAGATAGCACCTACATGGCTCCCGACAAGGAATGCGAAGACGCGGTGTACGCTGCTATCAAGGACGGCTACCGCCTTATCGATACGGCCGTTGCCTACGCCAATCAGAAGGCTGTGGGTAATGCCATCAAGAGATGCATTGAGGAGGGCATCGTGAAGAGAGAGGAGCTGTTCATCACCACGAAGCTGTGGCTGACCGAGTGGAAGCCCGAAGACGTGGAGAAGTCGGTGAAGATCTGTCTGGAGGAGCTGCAGCTGGACTACATCGATCTCTTCCTCCTTCACCAGTCCGTGCTGATGAATCTCCCCAAGGAGTTGGACGACAAGAGAAGACAGGGATACTTCTTCGACCGTCCTCTCATTCCCGAGGACAGCCCCAAGTACCGTCTGGGCTACTCGATTGACAGCCTCAAGCAGACTTGGGGCAAGATGGAGGAGCTGTGCCGTGCTGGATATCTCCGCTCCATCGGCGTTTCTAACTTCTCCGGAAAGCGTATTCAGGACATGTTGTCCTTCTGTACTATAAAGCCCGCCGTGAACCAGGTGGAGCTCCACCCTTACCTGCAGCAGTGGGAGGTGAAGAAGATCTGCGACGATGCCGGCATCTATCTGGAGGCCTTCTATCCTCTGGGCGGAGCCGTGAACACGCGCTCCTCCTCGAAGTCCGGTGCGATGGACGACCCGGTGATCAAGGCGATCGCTGAGAAGTACCACAAGACGCCCGCGCAGATCCTGATTCGCTGGGCTGTCCAGCGCGGTACGATCTGCATCCCCAAGTCCTCTCGTCCGGAGCGTATTCTGGAGAACTGCAGCATCTACGACTTTGAGCTGAGCGAGGAGGACATGAGCGCCATCAAGGCTCTCGACAAGGGTTTCCGCTTCGCCAAGCGGTCGTTCCTGCTCCCCAGTCCCCAGGATTGGAAGGATCTCTGGGACGGTGAGTACTTAGCTGAGTAACACGCTTTGTTTCACACACACCGAAATGGGCGCTTTTCCAGTCACTCCCAGTCTTTGTGCTGGGATGGGAAAGAAAGAGGGCTCGCGCGCAGAGTACAACGAGGAGGAGAGGAGGTGAGACCGGGGAGCGGCAGTGATGCGCAGGAACTTCCTGCTGGGTTTCCACAACCGGAAGCAGCAGCGGAAGGTGGACTACCTGACGAAGAAGCTGCTGAGCGAGAAGAGAGAGCACGCGATGGAGCGCATTGCCGTATTTGCGTCGTGAGTGCTTCATTGTAGAGACGGAGGAATTTGCTGAAGCGAGAAAAGGAGTTGGGACTGATGAAGCCGGACTACGCACAGAAATCCACGAGTGGGCGCTCTTTTGCCTGTAGACGTGTAGAATCAACGGAAGAACACATGAAGGATGACTTCTCCAAGAACGCGTTCGGTGCGGACGAGGTGACTGTAACGGTCGAGTACGACGGCGATGAGGATGTCATGGTGAACGACATCCCCGACGAGGAGCTTCTGAAGGATGAGGAGAAGAAGGAGGAAGAGGAGGAAGAGGAACTGAACGAGGAGGAGGAGAAGATGCTCGAAGGCATCAAGTAGAGGCCGTTTTCTGTGTTGAGAGTAGACTGACGGACCGCGAGATCAGACGCATCCACGAGCAGGCATCGCAAAAGCGGAAAAAGAAGGGAAAGAAAAGCGGAGGCAGCAAGCGGCGCCGCCGATAGCTGTGTTTGTTACAACAAAGAGGGCAGCAGGCCCCGTCCTCCTCGATCATATTCATGAGGTAGTAGTCATCGCCGTGCTTGAATCCGATCTCATTTCCGCACACCTCGCACACCACGGGATAACCCAAAAATGCCTTCTTATCCTTCTTGCCGTCGAGCTCTCCCTGCAGCGGCTCGTTGAAGAGAACGAGCGTGTTGAACACCGTTGATGCCTTGTACACCACGCTCCCCTTCCGTTCGCTTTCTCTACTTATGCTCCTGAAGATGCCCTTTTTCACACTATCCACTGAGAGCACAAAAAAGACCCTACAGGGAGCAATGATAGCAGATGGTGGTGAAGCAACTCGGACAGCACAGTACCGCGTCGGTTGCATCTCCCTCCTCTTCTTTATCTATTCCATTAGGAGTGGAGAGCACCGCCTACAGTGATTGTTCTTCGTCCATTCTTCGTTCTTGTCGTCCAAATTGGGGTCATAGAGCTCGTCCTTCTCCACATTCACTCCCATGCTTTCTATACATGATGGAAGGAACGATGAACAACTCAGCTTCTCCAAGTGCTTCTTTTCCGCCTCCGTCATCTCCGCCTCTTCCTCTTCCACACTATACTGTGAGCTAGGATGAAAGAGCGTACGAAGAATCACTCGAACTGCTATACTCGTCGTAACTCTCCTCCTCATCTTGAGGTTCTGTGTAATACTCCTTTATCACTTCTCCGTCGTCATTTTCCTCCTTGTATGTGAATCGCCGAATGGGGCGCGCTTCCGGCTTCTCCTCTTCATTTTCGTTCTCCTCATCTTCCTCATATACATCATCGGCGGCTATACGCTGCATGTAGTTGATGTCCCAATACGTGTCCTGCATATGCTCCTCGCACCCCGTGTCATCAATACAGTCGCTCTCTGTATCCGATTCAAAGGTGTCCATCCTTTTCTCAATGGGAGTCTGATCGAGAGTGCTTCAACAAAGAGACAATTAACTACGCAGATAGCACTTCACGGATGATGGTGTCGGCCAGTTGGCACAACTCGTCGAAATCATACTACAGTCAATGCAGTCAAACGAATTAACCTGTTCGAACAGCTTCCAGTGCTCCGATGGCGACCAGATATCGGACGGGTACAGCGGAGTGGACACGCCGTGCTAATTCACATCTCCCTCCAACCCCAAACCCAAATCTTCGCCAGCGTCGCTCCCGTGCAGGTTCGGATGGCAACACGGTCATCGCGGAGCAGCATCTACCCATGACCGCGCTTTCCACCGCCCACGCGTGCGCTGCGAGCCACCTGGCTACGCACAGTCTCCGTGAGGTGGTGTACGGGCCACTGCACGCACGGCAGCAGATCTGTGTTCTCATTTAAGACTACGCCTCAGTTCCGCCACTCTGCCGCACTCGCCTCCACCGCCGGCGTGCTTTCCACGCGCATTTCGCAACTCTCCTCCTCGCTCACTGCAATCCGCAAATCGGCACTATTTCGGAAGTACACGTCCAGCAGGGCTCTAAACAGTCCGTCTACGCTTCACACCTTCTCCAGACTCTCACTTCGCTTTTCCAGCACGCTCATGCGTCGCGTCATGGCGTCCTCGCGGCGGTAGTTCGCGTCGATCATCTTCAGCATCACGCGCGACGCCTCGTCCACGTCCTTCTCGCCCTGCAGTCGCAGCACCGCCATCAGGAAGTACGCGCGCTTCAGCTCCTCCACCTCCTCCTACGCCTCACGCCCTTTGCTCCCACCCACGCGCTGTCGGCTTCGCACACTCTCCACAATGCGGGTCAGCGTCGCCTCCTCCACCGCTCCGCACACCTCGTACTCCACGCACAGCTCGCTCGTCTTCACCACGATGTCGTGACGCGTCTCCAGCTCGCGCAGCTGGCGCCGCACCTCCTGCAGCGGCTGCTTGCTGTACTGTGCGAAGCCCGCCACGTCCACCTCGAACACGTCTGCGGGTCAGGTCCACGCCGCTCACGCACTCTGGTTCACGTCGTAGTTGTTCGCGTAGGTCACGAGCGACGCGTAGAACGCGTGCGTCTTCATCAGCTAGGCGTCAGCGTGCGGAGTGGTGCGCACCGTTTCGTGCGAGTAGGGCGTGATCGCGAAGTAGTTGAAGAAATCAGCGTGAATTTGGACGGCGCCCTCGTTCTCCAGCAGGATCAGCAGGGTGCGCTGAATAGACTCCGGCAGGTCGAACCGCTGTTCGGCTTCGCGGATGCTGAGATGGCGCATGCCCAGCGGCTCCTTCAGCAGTGTCGCCAGAAAGGACCGCAGCACTGTCTCGCTCACGTAGGTGGAGAAGCAGGAGGAGTACAGCTGCGTGACGTACGACTCGGTGAGAATGGACAGGCAGAGCGCACCGGGTTCATTTCCGCGGTAACGGCCGATTTCCTGGACGTAGGCTTGGACAGAACGGACGGCGTACAGGTGAATGACACACTGGCATTGAGAGAGAGAGGCGCGCCTACGCAGATGGACTTGAGGTTGACGCCCAGGCCGAACGCAGAGGTGGCGACGATCACATGGAGCGAGTCTGACTTGCGAGCGAACGTGCGAAGACTCTTCTTGCGCATGGCAGAGTCGAGCCCGCCGTGGTAGGCCGCCGCCTAGAGGTCAGAACCGCGGGACGAGGGCACGTCGATGTTGTAGCTCTGGAGAAGGTCGCACAGCGCCTGCGTGTCGTGGCGGAAGGGCACGAACACCACCACGTTCTTGTTTGTGTTGTTGCCTGTGTTGGTGGTGGGACTAGTGGCAGAACTGGCAGGACCAGTGAAGAAAGAAGACTTGAGGAACTGGACGAGGAGCCTACGGGTGAGGCGTGGCAGGGAGAACGACTGCTGGCAGGTGTGGGGCTGCGAGGCGGCGAGACAGCACAGCTGCAGCTCGGCGCGGCGCCAGCCCCTGTCCACGACGGCCTCCTGGGCGATGTGCAGCTGCCGGCAGATGTCCTCCTTCACGCCACGACCGCCCGTGGCCGTGAGACAGAGCAGCGTGCATGGCACGGCGGCGCGGATGAGGGTAAGCACGCGGTAGAGGCGCAGATAGTCAACGCGGAAGTTGAAGGACCAGCTGCTGACGCAGTGCGCCTCGTCCACCACGAAAAGCCGCACGTGCTGGGCGAGGTGGGCGGCGGTGAGCAGGCGCTGGAAGAAGGGCGAGAAGAGCTTCTCAGGCGACACGAAGAGGACTTTGACGGCGTGCGCGGCGATGCGCTGCACCAGCTCCACCAGCTTCTTCGGCTCCATGACGCCCGAGAGAACGACGGACGGAAGGAGCGTGGGCAGCTGGCGGCTCTGGTCCTGCATCAGCGAGATGAGCGGCGACACCACCAGCGTCACGCCGTCGTGCAGCAGCGTGGGCAGCTGGTACGTCAGCGACTTCCCGCTGCCCGTGGGCGACACGAAGAGCTGAGGGTGAGATGAAGAGACAGAGAGCACCGTGTCTTGCCCACGCAGCACCGCCTCCGCCACGGCCAGCTGTTCTGGTCGCAGGGACGCGATGCCGAACACGGAGGCTGCCAGCTCGCGCAGCGCGTCTGCCGCGGATTCTACGCCTCACAGCCCGCCATAATCACTACCGGGCTGCTGCTGCACCTCCACGCGCAGACGCTGCACCTCGTCGAAGAGCGCGCAGGACCTGGCCAGCAGGCTCTCAGCGCACTGCTTCTTGGCGCCCTTCACGGGGCAGTGCACCATGCGCATCAGCGCCTTCATCTCCTCCAGCTGCGCCTCACGCCACTCACCTCCGCCTACCGACCGGTTCTCCAGCTCCTCGCGCCAGAACGCCTCGAAGCCTGCGCGCGCGTCGGTCGCTGCGGGCGCGGGCAGCTCGCGGATCATGGCGATCACGTCGCTGCGGTTGGCGTCCTTCCAGAGGAAGAATCCGCACGACCGCGAGAACTCGTGCGAGCAGCAGTAGAACTCGCGCCCGTGGTTCTTCCCCGCCTTCTTCACCGTCCGCAGAACCGCGGGGATCCCGTGATTGCACAGCGGTGCTATGTCTGAAAGAGAGTGACTATCGATACCCTTGTTGTCTGTGAGTGTGGTGGCTGTGGTGTTTGTGGTGGACGCTTGCTGCGCCATGACGTCGAAGACTTCCTCTTCCAATAGACCGGGTCCGGAGCCGCTGGCTTGCTGCTCCTGCTGCGTGGTGCGCTCTCTGTCGCTGGCGACGGACCGCTCTTCCTTCGGGCGGTGGCGTGGCGTGTGCTTCACGTTGAGGTGACGCTTCATGTTGAGCCGCACGTAGTTGGGCTGGTAAGCAAGCGCGCGGGTGGAGGGTGCTTCTGTGAGAGAGTCGGTGGTGGGTGTGGAGGAGAGGAGAGCGGGTGAAGGAGTGGAGAAGGAGCGCAGCAGTGTGGAGCGTGGTGGCTGTGCGGGTGCCTTGGACTTCGGAGCTGGAATGGGGGGCGTGGGAGTATCAGCAATGCCAGCAATGCCAGCAATGCCAGCAACATAATTCGCATTCGCCTTGCTAGGCATGCTTGTGGAAGCACTGGGAAGGGGATTGGGAGAAAGGAGAGGCACCTTCTCATGGTACACCTTACGTATCGTTGAGTCCGTATTCTACACCTCAATCCCTTCCGAAGTGCAAACGCGAGAACTGAGAAAGGAATCGGTCGCTCGGAGTAGAGAAGGAGTTTTCGATTTCTACACGATGAATCCTGTTTGTACAGAACAGCTACCTTCGCATGAGGTGAGAACGTGGGAACGCGTGTGAGAATCGCAGATGGAGCTTCTTTCTGGAACTCCGTAATCTCATCACTCCCCTCTACAATTCATAAGCATTCAAATAATGCTACTCAGCTTTGGCTTTGAGGAGAAATCGAGCGTATTGATAATCTCGTGCTGCGGACTACAATCATAACTTTTACTACACAACACCCACCGTTTGTAACTCTTTGGTAATGGAAACAACCCGTGGGAAGAAGGCGCCTCCGATTCCTTCTCACTCGCATCCTCCTTCTTCTTGCGCCTCGGCCTAGGCATGAGGAACACTCAGCCGCAAGAAACCAGTTCTCCATAGGGTATTCTAACAAACAGGGGACAATCACTCAAATAGCCTGTCGTAGTGGACATTTCTTCTTGAGATTTACCAGATGGAGCTGGCAGAGGAAGCAATCTTGGGCCACAGATCGGCAGCCTCCTTGGCAACAGGTCCGGTGATACCCGATCCCTTCATCTCACCCTTGGGGT
>ERZ827156.629-NODE-629-length-49145-cov-30.437360_pt1 | contig 49145 bp, 34 predicted proteins | sample MGYA00519919_ERZ827156 | MGnify/ENA primary metagenome ERZ827156 (study PRJEB31778, sample SAMEA3449269) | human gut metagenome | biome: human gut; feature: human-associated habitat; material: faeces | place: United Kingdom | collected 2010/2012 ... | reverse complement strand
AAACTCGTCCGCCTATGAGCTACGCAGTGTTACACATCATCAAGGCGAACTCGTCACTGAACTCGATAGCAAGGCATATCGAACGCACCTCCCATCCCGAAAACGCTGACCCGGCGAGGACGCATCTCAACCGCTACAATCTGGTCGAATATCCCGACGGGATAACCGGGCTTGCGGCGGCTGTCGAACACCGCATAGCCAATGCCGGGATTACACGAAAAATCTCCGACAGGCAGGTTCGGTGCCTCAATTTGGTAATGACCTCCGACAACGAGGGTATGCAGAAAATCATTGACGAAGGGAAGCTCGACGAATGGATAGCCGACAATATCAAATGGGCGCGCGACACATTCGGCGGCGATAATGTTGTGGGAGCCGCCTTGCACATGGACGAGCGTACTCCGCATCTTCACATCGCCGTCGTTCCGATAGTCACCGCCGAGAGGAAAAAGAAAGCAAGGGAGGCTACGGCAAAGAAGCGCTACCGCACTAAAGCCGCCAACCGTCCGAGGCTGTGCGCCGACGACATAATGGAACGCGGGAAGATGAGCCGCTATCAGGACATCTATGCCGAGGCTATGGCGAAATACGGTCTGGAACGTGGTATCCGTGGTTCCGAGGCGCGCCACATCGGGCAGCACGAATATTACCGCGACTGTATGGTGAAGAAGAAAGGTCTTGAAGAAGACATCGGCAACCTCTCCATTGAGAAAAGAAAGCTCGACAAAGAGAAAAAATCTTTGGAGAGCAAGGTGGAGAACCTTGAGTGCCGTACAACCGCCCTCGACACCCGTAAGAAAATGCTTACGCAGGTCAACGAGGAGATACGGCAGCAGAACAATGAACTCTATTCCGAAAACTCCCGGTTGACCGAGGCTAATTCTTCTCTCGCCGCCGAAAACAAATCGCTTGCCGATACCAACGCAGGACTGTCGGAGGAATCCCTCAGACTTGCGGAGCAACGGAAAGGACTTGCAGAGGATACCGACAGACTGACCGCCGAGAAGAAGGCTTACGAGGCACAGACTGACGAGGCGAGAAAAGAAGCCCGAAACGCCATACGTGAGCGTGATGAGGCGAAAGCCGAGCGGGATGCGCAACGCAAGGAATTCGGCAGCAACATCGCCAATATATTTACCGGGAGCAAGACCAAGAGGCTTGAAGCCGAGATTGTCAAAAAGGATAATGAAATCCGAGATATGAAAGACCGTGCGGAGGCAAGGGAGCAGGATTTTCGCCGTGAAATGTCCAACCTATCCGACACCCTCCGCAGACAAAAGGAGAGTGAAGCCGCCACAATCCGGATACACAACTATCTGGAAACCGACATCAACACATTCTTTCCCGATGTGCTTCCGCTGTTGGAGGCGGCAAGGGAATGCCGTGATGTAGGTTTGTCGGACACCGTAACCCGCGCATTGCTTGACCAGCAACCTCGATATTTCAAACAAGGGGCTACTATCCATTCGGAAACATATCGTCAAGATTTCGATGTATCCAACGCAGAGGTGCAAATCAAGCGCAATCCAACAGACAACAAATTTCACCTTCACATCAACGGCACACGTGTGTTCCAATGGCTCAAAGAACAATGGCAACGACTGAAACAAACTTTCAGCCGCGGCATTAGACGCTGATACCGCCACAACGACGATAACGGCTACCTCATCGAAATCACTTAAATCGGAGAGGTAGCCGTTTTTTCTTGCCGCCATATCTTGATTATCAGATAAATTCATTAATTTTGCATATGGAAAAACAGGAGAATAGCATCTACAATTCAAGATTTTGGGTATATGAGATATTATTATTTGGAATATCTTTTATGCTCCTTAACTATTTGTTTACATCCATGAATTTTTATCATGGGGAAAGTGCAGCATTCTATGGCTCTTGGTATTTTATTTTTGTCGGGGCAATTTCATGGAAAATAGGGAAAGGTCATAAATGGATAGAACAAGCATTAATTACGGCAGCGACATTCTTCGTATTCTGTATAGCTATGGTATTTTTATCTATCCCGTTATCTTTTTTATTCAACCTTAAATTTGAAGATACTGAATGGCTGGTATTTCCCCTTTTCTCTTTTTTGTCAATCTGTGGAGGTAATTTTCAAATGTTACTAACCATATTGGTGTATGCAGTGGCAATAATTGTGAGTTGTGCCATAACTAAATCCAGATTTACCGGATATATAATCGAGGGAGAGAATAATGAAACAAAAAGCTAAACATATCATAAGCATTCTTATAATACCCATAGCGGGAATATTATTCTTTTGCCTAACTCCGCCTGCAAATTATGGCGAATGGGCAGTACAAGTCGGTGTTATCATAGCATCCATGTTTGTATTATGTTTGAGTGCTATTTTGGTAATTGCACTGAATCTTAAAGACCATTCGGCGATTATAAGAAACATATTCTTATGTTTCATACCGTACTTGCAAATTATATATTGTGGCATATTTTATGAGCATGGCATATTCACAAATATGTTGTTGCCTATATTTCAAGGTCTATTCAGTTATCTTATATGGAAGTTTGAAATGTCAACAAGGAATAAATTGGTGTTATTATCCAACTTGTTATTTTCTTCCTTATGGGCAATTTCTTTAGGAGGCCATAAATATTATTGGTATATCAGTAATGATTTAGAAACAGTTGGCGTAGTAACCGCTGAAAGAGTCATCTCTGTGATATTCATTACGTTGCTTTCAGTTGTGACAATTCAAATACCAACAAAAAAGGGCTTTTACAAGCAATAGGCTATCACGTTGTTCCTCGTTTAGGCTATCAATATCAACAATGATGAAATCTGTTCTTCCAATACAGGAATATATAGAATCAGCAAGCCCTGTTTTCAGAGAATCGGCTATGCCATCATACTCTATTGAAATAGAAGCGTATTTGAAATCAAGAGGATAGTCGATTTTCTTGATGAGTAACTGCACGCATTGAGCATTACCACTATTACAGGCAATGTAAAAATGAGTAACCGCTTATGAAAATTATTTATCGCAACCATGCGCAAAGTTACACAAAATCGGCGAGATACGGGGTATAATCAGAGGAAAACTTCGAACGCAAAATCAAACTTCCTCTCCAAATCCTGAAATTCAGAGCTTCAAAGCTATGGCATCTTAGAGAAAAAGAATCGAATTAAATAAAACAAACACTCCTTAAAAATCCATAAACCCCTTTATTCTATTTCCTCTAATTATCGCAATAAGTACATTTTTAGTACGCCTAAATCGTAATTACTTGCTGATATTCAGCATTATAAATGCTATACATCAAGGCAGAATATTCCTTGTTATTAATCTGCTTCTCTTTTCGTTGGCTCAATAATCTTACCATTCGATATAATTCCTCATCATTGAGATAAACATCGTTACTACCTGCTTTTTCAATGTGTATATCATTGGTTTTAAAAGGATTTTCAATATTGATTCCAAGTGCTTCGATATAGTGAATTACGCTTTTAATTTGCGCAAGGCGATTGATTACAGTACTGGAGCTATCCTTGGTCTTAGCAGAGTTCCGTGTTTTCAAATATTCTACAAAACGCTTCAAAGTTTCCGCATTAATATCTTTGACTTTCAAATTTGGATTGAAGCATCGCATAGCATTTATAGTCGTAAGATGGGCTTTATAGGTCGATTGCCTAATCTGTCCATTATTCAGTTTCTTTTCAATACATTCGACATAATAATCTATAAACAAAGCGGTTTGTGGATTGGGCGTTTTCGCAGATTTTGCATTGGTTTCTTTTTTGTCAACGGCAATCTCCTTTAGTTTCGATTTGGTAATCACAATGCCGTCCTCATAGCACCTGCAGATTGCTCGCTCAATCCGAATTAATTCTTTTTGAAGTTCTGACCGCCAAAAACCGTCTATCGGTAGATTTGCATCATTATCCCACTCCTGGGCAGAAAAGTGTGCTTTGCCTATTGAGAACTTCGGTTCTTCACCGTCTATCCGTGGGAAACGGACATAAAGAGGCATTTTCCCAGATTTGTTTACTTTGTCCTTGCGAAGATAGAATGTTGGTTGAATTCTTCTATTCATGATGATTTTATTTGGGGTTGCTTTTTATCCCCTTATAACAGGCAACTATATGTTTTCATTCAAAATTTCGGGGTCGCAAATAGGTATGACAATATTATCCCTTTGTATCTTTCTGAGCAACTGTATATTAGTGGACAATGTTAAATAAATATAAATAATCAAAAGACCAATGAATTAGGCGATGTTCAAAGTTTTTTGTAATTTTGCAACTTAAACAGAAAAAACCAAACCTTAATTATGTTGCGTCAACTCAAATCATTAGCTATGATCACTTCGGCACTGATGCTCGGAGCATGCTCCACGGGTGGCAACTCCGACGCCAAGATCATTGACAAGCCCGAATTCAAGTCTCCTGACGGCCAATATACCATTGCAGCCCTTGAGGCACTTGGCCGCGTAAGCAATCCGTCAGTATCTCCCGACGGCAAAAAGGTGCTATATGGCGTGAGCTATGAAAGCGTGGAGGAGAACAAGAGCAACCTTGATCTGTATGTGATGAACATTGACGGCAGCGACAACAAGCGCATTACCCGTACAGCAGAGAGCGAAAACGGAGCCGTGTGGATTGCCAACGGAGAAAAGATAGCATTTATGAATCCGGTTGACGGCAAGATGCAGCTGTGGGTGATGAACGCTGACGGCTCAGGGCGCAAAGCAGTGAGCAATGTGGAAAACGGCATACAGGGGTTCCTGTTCTCACCCGATGAAACAAAGGTGGTGATGATAGGCACCGTGAAGTATTCACAAACACCGGCAGATGTATATCCCGACCTGCCAAAAGCCAATGCGCGTATTATCGATGACCTGATGTATAAACATTGGGACGAATGGGTGACAGAAATACCGCATCCGCTTGTCGGCGATTTTGACGGCAATAATGTGAGCAACGTGGCCGACATAATGCAAGACGAGCCATTTGAATCGCCGATGAAACCGTTTGGCGGCGTAGAATCGTTTGCATGGAGTCCCGATTCAAAACAGCTTATCTATGTATCGCGCAAGAAAACCGGTATGGAGTATGCCATATCCACCAACTCGGATTTATATCTGTATGACCTCGCATCCAAATCCACCCGCAATCTCACAGAGGGGATGATGGGGTACGACACTAACCCGACATTCTCGCCTGACGGCAAAATGGTGGCATGGCTGTCAATGGAACACGACGGTTATGAAAGCGACAAGAACCGCATATTTACGCTCAACCTTGCATCGGGTGAAAAGACAGACCTCACCGAAAACTGGGATTACACCGCCGATGCCATAGCATGGAATCCTGACGGCAAAAGCATCTATTTCATAGCCCCGAAAGATGGTGTGACCCCGATATTCTCAGTGGCTCTTGACAACAAAGAAGTAAAAGTTGTGGCTGAAGGCGTATGTGACTACACATCTCTGGCACCTGTGGGCAACGACCTGCTCATATCTATGCACCACTCCATGCTGTTCCCCAATGAGATTGTGGCTGTGAAAGACGGCAAAACTACCCAGCTCACCAATGTAAACACAGAACTTTTGGGTTCGCTCAACATGCCTACAGTAGAAAAGAAGCTTGTGCCCACCACCGACGGCAAAGAGATGACTACATGGGTAATGTATCCTCCGAAATTTGATCCGAACAAGAAATATCCGGCCATTCTGTATTGCCAAGGAGGTCCCCAGCAGGCTGTAAGCCAATTCTGGAGCTATCGCTGGAATATAGCACTAATGGCAGCACGCGGTTATATCGTGATAGCCCCGAACCGTCGCGGTCTGCCGGGATTCGGCACCGAATGGAATGCCCAGATTTCGGGTGATTACGGAGGCCAAAACATGAAAGATTATCTGAGCGCCGTTGACTTCATGAAGAAGGAAAGCTATGTGGACGGTGAACACATAGGAGCCGTTGGCGCAAGCTATGGCGGCTTCTCAGTGTACTGGCTCGCAGGCAACCACGAAGGCCGTTTTGCAGCTCTTATAGCACATGCCGGCATCTTCAATACCGAGAGCCAATATCTGGAGACAGAAGAGATGTGGTTTGCCAACTGGGATCTCGGCGGCCCGTTCTGGGACAAGAGCAACGCAGTGGCACAACGCTCATTTGCCAACTCCCCCCACCGCTTTGTGGACAAATGGGACACTCCTATCCTGATAACCCACGGAGAGTATGATTTCCGTATTCTTGCTTCGCAGGGCATGATGGCATTCAATGCCGCCCGTCTGCGCGGCGTGCCGGCAGAGATGGTTATATTCCCTGATGAAAACCACTGGATTCTCAAACCGCAGAATGCCATACTGTGGCAACGAGTATTCTTCCGCTGGCTCAACAAGTGGCTGAAACCCGATGCATCGTATGCAGATCCGGAAGTTGAGCCCAAGAGCGCACCGGAGAAATAAGATTACATTAATTTATCAATACAACCGGCAGACCGAGTTTGGTTTGCCGGTATTTTTATATACATTTGTAATCTATGTCAAAAACTGCACTCAAAAAAGCAATAAAAGAGCTTGACTCGGAACAACTGCGCGAGCTGATACTGGATATTTATGAGGCCAAATGCGATTCGCGATATTATCTGGATTTTTTTGTCAATCCGGACATAAACACACGCCTTGAAGCAGCCAAAGCAGCTATAGGGAAAGAACTGCGGCGCGGAAGCAGAGGCATCAGCAAAGCACGAATATCGGTAGTGAAAAAAGCCATAGCCTCCATCACATGTCTGCAACCCGGGCCTGAAGAGTGTGTGGAGATAATGAAATATGGTGTGGTGAGTCTGTGTTTGACAGCGCATGTGTTTTCATTCAAAGAAGGGCTGGTTAAAAGCACGGCGAAACTGCTTAACGACACTCTGGTGTATGCCGACCGCAACCAATTGCTCGGGAGCTGCCTTACGACAATAGAACGGGCCATAAACGAACTTCCGTCGCCATTTTATCGCAGGAGCACACTTAAACAAGCATTAAAAGCACAGTTCCAAACCACGTTGGACAGTCTCGCAACTTTGTGATTACATAACAATAATTGCGACAACGGTGTTATTATAGGAAAGATTTCATATAAGAAATATGATGAAGATAGCAACTATTGTTTGCATGTGCGCGATGATGCTGCTCTGCAGCTGCTCAAAGCCGGATCACAGTGCGCTGCTGGAAGAGATAAAATCGGCAGACAAGATGGTGTTTGCATCCATGGCTATAACCAAAACCGTTAAGAGCGAGCGCACGGCGTGGTATAAAGTGGGCAAAAGAATAGCGGTGTATTCCTACGACACCTACATGCAGGCGTATATAGACTTATCGGAACTGCAACCCGAAGATGTGAAATTTGACGACAATGCAAAAACGGTGAGAATAACTTTGCCGGCTGTGGAGACAGAGCTTGCAGGCCGGGATATGCCGATGCGAAAAGAGTATGAGAACATAGGGCCGCTCCGATCGAATCTTGACTCAAAAGATAGAGCGGAGATGAAGGAGCTTGCCAACAGGTCGCTAAAAAAGGAAATTGAAGAGAACACCGCTTTCAACCGACAGCTGACAGAGACAGCCAAACGGAAAGCTCGACAATATTTTGAAACTATTTTTGAAGCGAACGGCTACACCGCAAGCGTGGATTTTAAAGCATATTGACATGATGAAGAAAAGCATCAAAGCTATCATAACAGTTGCGGCAATAGTAGTGGTGGCAATAGCAGTGGATCTTACAGTCTCGTCGCCCAAGGCACCGACCATAGAGGCAGACAAAGGATATATCAGCAATATGGAGACTATGGCGCAGTTGTGTGCCATAGAGGTTTATAGCGAAGTGCCCATTGTTGACACTATCAACAACAAAGTGATATGTGCCATACAAAAACAAAGAGGCAGCATAACATTTGATTTGGAAAATATGCAGATAGCGACTGATGGGGATACCGTGAAAGTTATCATGCCCGATGAGATTGTATCCATAACTGAGGCTACTGACAATGATTCATGGAAAGTGGTTGACACCAAAGCTATAGGCCCGTTAGCAATGTTGCGCAGTGACAAACTCACTCTTGAAGAGGAGAATCAGATGAAGGCAAAAATAGAGCGCAAGGCCAAGGTGCGCCTGTACAAAAACGGAACCGTGAAACGTGCACGTGCCGAAGGGGCACAAAATATCAAGAAGCTGCTTGAGAAGATTTACCGAAAACCGGTAAAAGTAACAGATCCGACCCCGGAAGGATATTATGGGAAGCGATAGAACGACATCAAGGGCGAGCCACATAGTGACACGCCCTTGATGTAAGTATCTGAATTTCGTCTCTGAGGACGGGGAATTACTTAAGGATATCCTTTACAGCGTCGTTGGGAACCATCTGCTCCTGGAAAGTGTAGGCACCGGTTTTGGGGGACTTAACGACCTTTATAACCTTGCTGTAAGTACGACCTTCACCTTTTTGGAGTGATGCTACGGTTTTCTTTGCCATATCTTAAAACGTAATTAAGGGATTATTTAATTTCTTTATGAACAGTGACCCTTTTGAGGATAGGGTTGTATTTTTTGAGTTCGAGGCGCTCGGTAGTATTTTTGCGGTTTTTAGTGGTGATGTAACGCGAAGTACCGGGCATGCCACTGGCTTTGTGCTCGGTGCATTCGAGAATAACCTGTACGCGGTTGCCTTTAGCTTTCTTTGCCATCTTATTTTAGAATGATAAGTATTTGATTTCAGTTAAATAACCCTTCTTGGCAGCTTCTTTGATAGCGGCGTCAAGACCGTTTTTGTTAATGGTGCGGAGACCGGCGGCTGAGATAGTAAGAAGAATCCAAGCCTGCTCTTCCACCCAATAGAATTTTTTGGTGAAGAGATTAACATTGAATCTGCGCTTTGTGCGACGCTTGGAGTGCGATACATTGTTACCAGTAATCGCTTTCTTGCCTGTAATTTGACAAATCTTTGACATGGCTGTTGTGTTACTTAGCTCTGTTAATGTTAAAATTATCAAGTTGGTAGGTGGCCGCCATCTCAGTTCTCATATCGCCGCTAAGCGCATCAAATTTAGCGACTTTCAAGGATGAGCCACACAAACCGGGTGCAAAGTAAGTAATTTTTTGTGTAATATGCAACTGTAGGTATGTTTTTATATGATTTTAAAGACATTTTTTGTGGTTACGCCAAGTAATGTGTATATTTGCGGATATATTATACCTTAAGTTATACCGACAATAATCCATTTACCATACAAAAACCTATGAAATTTAAATTATTACCTGTGATCTCGTGGACAATAGCGGCCATGGGTGCAGCTACCGTAGGCGTATATGCCGCCGACTACTGCACATCAGGGTCCCTTACCCGCACCGATGGCGGCCGTAAGCTAAACTCTTTCGCCCTTACCGACGGAAGCAGCGTGGCAGAAGTGGCCGTAAACCAATCGGCAAGCTATGGCAGTGCATCTTACTTTGACAAGACAGATGTGGTACTTGCCGTGCAGCCCGGAGCAGAAGTAAAGCTCAGTGACCTCAACTGGACCGGAGCATGGATGCATGCATACATGTATGTGGACTATGACAATGACGGAGAGTTTGACACAGTGCTGAATGCCAATGGCGAGGGAGACGGCGAGCTTGTGTCCTATTCGTATTATTCTCCGACCAACGGGCAAACAGGCCAAAACAGTATTGGCCAGACCGTAGGTTACGGAGCTGGCATCTCCACGAGCAACATTCCCGCATTCATAGTTCCCCAGACACTGGCATCGGGCGACTATCGTCTGCGTTTCAAAATCGACTGGAACTCGCTTGACCCCTGCGGAAGCACCATTCAGAAAGACGGTGGTTCAATAACCGATATGACACTGCGCGTGGAAGCAGCCACCGAGCGTACCATAACAATCAAGAGCGCTGACGAGAGCAAGGGCACAGTAGCTATAGAAGGTGCCGAGGGGCTGAGTGTGACGACCGCCGAGGCTGTCACCATCACTGCCACACCTGTAGAGGAGTATATGTTCAAAAACTGGACCAATGACGCCACTTCACAGGTGTATTCCAATCAGGCGACCGTAACAGTGCGCGGTGGCGGCGACCTGTCTCTGACAGCCAATTTCGGCGACATAGAGTATTCGGGCATGTACCGCACCTTCACCAACAATTCGGGTCAGCAGAACCGTTACCTGCAACGCGTGACCACCGAAGGCACCCACACTCCCGAGGTGTTCTCCTGCTCTACCCAAGATGAATTGCCCTACACCGCCTTCACCGCAAGTGCCAATACCTATGTGGAGAGCGGCGCACTGATAGACAAAACAGCTACTCCTATAAAAGTGGACAATGGTGTGACATCATTCACCATCACCTATTATGGATGGACCAACGCCATCGGAAGTGCCAACAAGGAGATGGACTGGACCCAAGAAGCATACTTCGTGGACTGGAACCGTAACGGCACATTTACTGACGAAGGTGAAATTTCAGAAAAAGGCAACACAAACACTCCCAATTCAGCCATATACACAGGGTTCTCACGCATGGTGAAAATTCCTGCCGGACAAGAACCGGGCATATACAGAATGCGCACAGTATTCTACGAGCCGTCAGAAGCCGGCGAAAACTGGCAGGAGACGCTGTTCACCACCAAAGACAGAAGGATACGCAATGGCGTGGCCTATGACTTTGACATCGAAATACTCCCCGCCAAAGACATGACCCTTGTGGAGGTAAATGCAACCGGACGCAACGGAAGCGTAAATCCGGGTCAGGAGGATGTGCAGATAGCCTCAATCAATGTGGCAGTAGACGGCACCCTCAATCCGTTCAACGCAACAGCGATAAACATGAGCTGGACCGGCGATGCAAATGTGAGCAATCTCCGCTGGGTATATTCCACTACCGGAGCCATCACATCCAACCAGATTGGTGACACCAAGGCTGCCGGCGACAATATGGAATACACATTTGATCAGACACTCCAGCACGGCAACAACTACTTTATTCTGCTTGGCAATGTGGCAGAAGATGCAGTTATAGACAGCAAAGTACAAGTAATGCTGAGCTCCATAACCATCAACGGTGAGGAGCACTCGCTCACATATCCCGACAATGTTGCACTGACAGTGTCAAACATCATTGATTACACCATGGGCAACGCCCTGTGGTTCGATACCCCTAACTCATCCACAACCGGAGCAGCCATATGGAACAGTAACGATTTCAGCTCATCATCATCCAACCCCGATGAAATATGGGAGCGCAAGTCATTCCCCATCGGCAACGGCTCATTCGGCGGCAATGTGCTCGGCTCAGTCAACCGCGAACGCGTGGTGCTCAATGAAAAGACACTTTGGAAAGGCGGTCCCGGCACCGGCGCATCCAACTACTGGAACATGAACCGTACAGTAAACGAGTCCACCCTTGCCAACATACGCCAGTATCTCGCCAATAACAACACATACTATGCCAACTCTCTTGTGTCAAGCAACTACCGAGGCAATGTGAACTACGACAAGAGCGTATTCGGTACCTATACCACAATGGGTGAAGCTTACGTTAGCACCGGCATTGACGAAAGCAATGTAACCAACTACAAACGTATCCTGAACATGGACCGCTCGATAGCCGTGGTGCAGTTTGACGCTGACGGCATATCCTACCAGCGCCGCTACTTCTGCTCCTATCCCGACAGCGTGATGGTGTGGCGCTACACATCGGAAGGCGGTACCCAGAACCTCACATTCTCACTCAACTGTCCGCAGATACTCAACAGCGTTACCTCGCCTGCCGACGGCACACTGCTGTACAACGGCAAGCTTGACAACAACAATATGCAATGGGCACTGCGAGTGCTCGTTCGCAGCAACGACGGAGGCACAGTGACAGCGGATGCATCGGCACGCACCATCACAGTAAGCGGTTCCAGCGATGTGGAATTCATACTTGCCGGCGATACCGACTACGCCATGAACTTCAACCCCGACATGAGCGACAACAATGCTTTTGTGGGTATGGATCCGGTAGCGAACGTGAACAAAATCATGGAAAATGCAGCGGCAAAATCGTATGACGAGCTGTATGCCGCCCATATGGAGGACTACTCCAATCTGTTTGACCGCGTGAAAATAGAAATCAACCCCAACGAGAAGTTTGACAACAAGCCCACTCCGAGCCGCCTGTCAGCTTACCGCAGCGGCACACTTGACCATGCGCTTGAACAGCAATATTTCCAGTATGGCCGTTACCTGCTGATTTCCAGCTCACGCGCAGGCAACATGCCTGCCAACCTGCAAGGTATGTGGCACAACAATATCGACGGACCATGGCGCGTGGATTACCACAACAACATCAACCTGCAGATGAACTACTGGCCTGCCACATGCACCAACCTGCTGGAGTGCATGACCCCGTTCATAGATTATGTGCGCGGCCTCGTGAAACCGGGCGAACTTACCGCCCAAGCATATTATGGCGCACGCGGCTGGACAGCAGAGGTGTCAACCAACATCTTCGGATTTACAGCACCGCTCAACTCCACTGACATGTCGTGGAACTACAACCCCACAGCAGGTCCCTGGCTCGCCACCCAGATATGGGAATATTACGATTACACCCGCGACAAGGACTGGCTGCGCGAAGTGGGTTACCCCATCATCAAATCCAGTGCCAACTTCGTGAGCGACCTTCTGTATCTGCACAACGGCACCTACACTTCCGCTCCTTCCTATTCTCCTGAACACGGTACTGCCGACCTCGGTGCCACTTATGCCAACGCCGTGACCCGCGAAGTGCTCATGGAAGCAATCAAGGGTGCTGAAGTACTTGGCGAAAACCCTGAGGAGCTTACCGAATGGAAAGAGAAACTTGAAAAGATGTATCCCTACCAGATAGGCAAGTACGGCCAACTCCAAGAGTGGTACAACGACATTGACACCTATGGTGACACTCACCGCCACACCAACCACCTGTTTGGTCTGCATCCGGGCTCAACCATCAACGCCATTGAGGACACAGAGCTGGCCGATGCCTGCAAAGAGACCCTCAATCAGCGCGGAGATGCCGCTACCGGATGGTCCATGGGCTGGAAACTCAACCACTGGGCACGCCTGCTTGACGGAGACCACGCCTACACCCTGTTCCAGAACCTGCTGAAAGAAGGTACAGCCGACAACCTGTGGGATCTCCATCCGCCATTCCAGATTGACGGTAACTTCGGCGGCACTGCCGGTGTATCGGAGCTGTTCCTGCAGAGCCACAACGGAATGCTGCACCTGCTCCCTGCCCTGCCCTCATCATGGACAGAAGGCAAAATCACAGGTCTGCGCACACGCGGTAATTTTGAAGTGGATATTTATTATACCGACAACCGTCTTGACCGCGCAATCGTGACCTCACATGCCGGTGAGCCTTGCAAGGTATATTACAAAGGTCTGGTAAAAGAGTTTGACACCGTTCAGGACGGCATATACACCGTGACCTACGATGCAGACAACAACACCCTTAACGTGAACGAAATGGGTGGCATCAACAACATTGAAGCCACAGTATCCACTGATGTAACCGTTACCCCCAATCCCAACGAGGGACATTTCACCGTGAACGTGACCGGTGCATGTGAAGGCAACCTCAACATCAGCATCTACTCTCTCAGCGGCCAACTGCTCAAAAACATGGATGTGAACAAGAGCGGCAGCAGCGTGAGCGTGGCTATGAGCCTGAACGCAAGCAGCGGAATTTATTTCGTGCATGTGGAAGGCAGCGAAATTTCCGAGACAAGGAAATTCATAGTGAAATAACAATCACGATAATACTTAATGACAAGGGGCCTCGCCAAACGCGAGGCCCCTTGCTGTATGTATATGAATGATGCTTGCGCTATCGCCCTGCGACGGCAATGCGCAGATATTCGGGCCGAAGATATTTTGCTGCGATACGCGATATGTCCTCGGGTGTTACGGTGAGTATGGCATTTTGCTTGGCTTCAAAATAATCGACAGGGAGGTTGCTCAAAAGCATATTGCGATAAAAAGCCACTATTTCAAGCGGAGAGTCAAGTGTTTCAAGATGCGAAACGAGTGCCGAACGGCGCATACGTTCCAGCTCCTCGCCTCGTGGAGGGTCTGACACGAGACGCTCAAGCTCAAGACGCACCTGTGCGATGGCGGCATTGACATGCTCATGACTGCACTCAAACGAAATTCTGAGCCATGAGCCTTCGTGCACCCCGAGAAGAGAAGCATTTACGCCATAGGTATATCCTTTGTCCTCGCGCAGATTCATCATAAGACGACTGCCGAAATAACCGCCGAGAGCGATTGCCGCAACATGAAGCAGCGGATAGTCAGGATGGTGACGGTCAACGAGCGGCATGCCCATGCACACAGCACTCTGAAGAGCATCAGGCACCTCAATTTTTTCTGTACAGGGAGACTCGGGGGCCAAAGGCACTATAGCGACTTCAAGCGGCTCGACACCGGACGGGGCAAGCGAGCCGATTGCGGAATAGACAGTATCAACCACCTGCGGAGTGAGGCTTCCGCCCACAAACAGATGAGTGAAACGAGGCTGACGGATACGCTGAAACAAGTGTGCCAATTCTTCACGCCGGAGGTCCATCACTTGTTGAGGCGTATTAACGATAGCCAGCGGATGAGAAGCCCCGCAAATCAATTTTCGCAGACAAGCATCGGCACGGAAGCTCACTTTCTGCATCTGCACGCTCAGCTGCTGCGCCACTTGCTCCTTTTTCAGCTCCAACTCATGCTCTGGAAAGGTGGCATTCTCAATCATGTCCACAAACACAGGCATTACTTGTGCCGTACGTGAATTGAGAGAGAAGATGCTCACAACAGAATGATGCCCGTAGGCACCGGTCTTAAGCCATGAGCCATTGCTGTCAATGATATTGGCTATATCAGTGCCGGTGTGGAGAGAGGTGCCCTCGCCCATAGTGGCAAGCATCATAGGAAACAAAGCCGGAGAGCCGACATCGGCGTTGCCGCCTTTCCGAACCACGCTGACCATGTTGACAGGCTGTGAGCATCCGTCATACCCAACTACAGTGACGCCGTTGTCAAGCTGCAACCGGGTGACAGGGGGCAACGCGGAGCCTTGCAACGGAGCAAGAGCAGGCGCGTGTGCCCTGAAATCATCCGAGGGCATAATCAGCGATTTAATGATTCAAGATACCGGCATGCAGCCTCAAGGTCGGCAGGAGTGTCAATGCCTATGGTCTCGCAATCGGAAATACCCACGCGGATATTAAAACCATTCTGCAACCATCGGAGCTGTTCAAGGCTCTCGGCAAGTTCCAGAGATGACTGAGGCAGACGAACGATACGGGCAAGAGTATCGGTGCGATATGCATACATGCCAATATGTGTATAGAACTCGGCTGATTCAATCCATTTCTGCCACTCCACCCCACGCACATAAGGGATAATAGAGCGGGAGAAATAGAGTGCCTTCATGTCATGGTCAAAAGTGACTTTGGGTGTATTGGGATTAAACAATGCATCCCACCCTTTGGCGGGATCAAACTTACGCACAAGAGTGGCGATGTGAGTGTCGGGGACATCAAAACAATGCATCAAAGCCCGAATTTGCTCGGGAGCTATAAAAGGCTCGTCGCCCTGAATATTGATAACGACATCGGCCTCCATGCCACATTTGGTGTAAGCCTCAAAACAACGGTCAGTTCCGGAACGGTGAGAGGAAGAAGTCATGATGCAATTTCCGCCAAAATTCTCAACAGCGGCGCGAATACGCTCATCGTCAGTGGCAACAAAAACGTGGTCAAGCACTAAAGAAGCCTGACGGTAAACACGCTCAATCATGGTCATGTTACCAATCATGGCCAGCGGCTTGCCGGGAAATCTTGTGGAAGCGTATCTTGCAGGGATAATGCCAATGAATTTCATAACTGAATATATTAGAATATGCAAAATTAATGGTTTGGCGCGTATAAGACAGCACAGCAGAGGTGTTAAAATATGTTATCCGACATTCTTCTATCCTCTAAAAGGATTTTTACCAGCGTATTATTATTTTAAAATGATAAAAATTAAAATGTAAGTAGCTATATTTGCAAAGGATAAGCCAATTTTAACCTAAAAAACATATATGAAGAAAACTTTACTCACATTATTTTCGGCATTGGCCATAGTGCTACCGACCACAGTAGCCGCCAAAGGGTATCAGTCGGTGGTTGTGAACAAGAGCGATGCCACGGTACTCGCAATCCAAGGCGAGCAGGGGATGAAATCGACAGTATCGGATGACATACTGAGATTTACACTGCCCAATGAATCCTACATTGAGCTGCCACTTAACGAAGTGACAGGATGGGAATATTCCGAACAAACCGGAGATGCGCAATGGACTTCAATTTCGGGCATCACAGTGAATCCTGATGTAGTCGTGCGCCAGACAGCGACAGGTATAGCCATAATGAATCTGCCTGAAAACAGCACAGCAACCCTGACCGCCATTAACGGCGTCACCGTAAAGAGCATTAAAGCGAGCGGCAACTGCGAGATAAATTATGACGGATTGCAGAACGGTGTCTATCTGCTCTCATTCAATAACCAAACCATAAAAATAGCTCTGAACCGATGAAAAAACTCATTTTATTTTCTGTAATAGCTCTCATGGGCCTGACAGCATCGGCTCAGCACAAACATATTCATATCTATCATAACTCCACAGCATTCACAACCCATAAACTTGACAAAGTGGAAGAGATGAATTTCTACTCCACTTCATGGGGCGATGATGCAGATCAATTGTCGATAGCACTTAAAGACGGGAGCTATGACAAGGTGGATATAAACGATGTGTCCAAAACAGTGATAGGCACCAACGTGCCGGTGATTTATGTGAACCTCACAGACTATCCCGACCTTACAGACCTGATGAAGGACAGCCAGCACACAAAATCGTTTGTGTATGCAGCCACACTCAGCATGGACGGTAACGGTTTTTTTGATGACATACCTGAAACGGAAGTGGAATTTCGCGGTCGCGGCAACTCAACATGGAACATGCCCAAAACCCCCTATCGCTTCAAACTACCCAAAAAGCAAAGCGTGTGCGGTTTGCCCAAAGCCAAAACATTTGCGCTTATAGCCAACTTCATTGACTGCTCGCTGATGCGCAACACGATAGCCCTCAAAACAGCCAATATGCTTGAGATGCCTTTCAGCAATCATTGTGTTCCCGTGGCAGTATATCTCAACGGGCATTATAAAGGTGCTTATATGCTTACAGAAAAAATAGGTGTAGGCGGCGGCAGCGTGGATATAGACGAAAATGAAGGAATTTTATTTGAATTCGACTCAAACTACGACGAAGATTTCAGATTCCGTTATTACTGGACACCCTCGGGTAGCTGGAGCCAAAAGACACTTCCGGTGATGGTTAAGGATCCGGACCTGACTGAAATAGCAGCCGCAGACCCAACCGGGGCAACCACCGCCAACGATATTTTCAGTAACTGGAAGGCCGACATCACGACTATGCTTGACGCTGTGACAAGCCGCTCATCAAAAGAGAGTCTGTCGGATGTGCTTGACCTTGAGTCAGTGGCAAATTTCCTCATCGTAAACAATCTGGCTTGCAACCGCGAGCTTCAGCATCCCAAGAGCTTCTATATGTACAAAGAAGCACTCGGAACTGAGCATGTGTATCATTTCGGTCCGGTATGGGATTTTGACTGGGCATTCACTTTTGACGGTTACGAAGGGCAGTCAGCCACCCGCCTGCTGTTTGAGAAAGACGGAGACACAGCAGGAGCCACATTCTTTCAGTGCATCTGCAAAAACGAAGAATTCCGCGCGCTTTACAAACAGAAATGGGAGAATTTCAAGGAAAATCTGTATCCCGAGCTACTGCAATATCTTGAAGAGTACGCCAACCACATTGAGCCTTCTGCGGTGCAGAACGGCACAATATGGACAGGATACACCGGAGGCTACTACAAGACCGAAAGCACTTATAATTTCCGCGACAAGTATGCCACACTTATAAAATGGCTCAATGAACGCGTGGAATTTATCTCCAACGACGCAAACTTCGGGCTTTACAAATAAAAGCCTGTTGAATTCAAATCAAAAAATGAGGTTGCCAATCGGCAACCTCATTTTTTTTGTCACAGGAAGTCACTCAACAAAACAAGGGCACTCCGGAATGGAGTGCCCTTGGCAAGCTGTAAAAAAAGGATATAGAAAATATGCGAATGGATTATTTATCCAAATGCTCGTATTTAAGTGTCTGTGTGGGCTGGGCGCAAACTTCAGCAGGGCCGAAGTACTGGATAGGACCGGGGAACACATAACATTCGTTCATAGCCCATTCATCGCGCTTGGCAGCAAAACGACGGAAAGGTGTGCCATCAAGACGAACAAGAGCCTTCTGAATTACAGGCTTCATTTCACCATGACGACGCTCCATGTTGAACATCATAGTGATAGGAATACCGCCGGCGAGCCACTGTACTGAAGGTTTGGTGAGGTTGCGGAGGCTGGACATGTAACCGGTAACGCCGGCAGCTATGAGGCAAGCGGCATTGTAACCGAGAGCGTAGCAGTAGTCGGCATCAAAGTTGGAGGGAGCGGCGCAGCGACCTTCGTAACCGAAGAAGTGGTGCTGAGCAGCAAACTTGCCATTGAATTTGCCTTCTTTACGAAGCTCTTCAAGGCGGTTGGCAACCATTTCGCTGAGAAGTTTCTCAGTTTCGATAAGGCTAACCTGTACGTTTCCGTGGGGGTCACGGTCAAGAGTGAGCTGACGGGCAACACCTTCGGGAAGTGCAGCGTAAGTCTTGGCATTTTTGTCGCAGAGGTGATCGATAACAAACTGACGCTGCTCGGCGGGAGTCATGTTGGCAACATCGGGGTTCTTGGCGAGGAGGTCATTAAGCTCGGCAATGAGGTTTTTCATTGCAGGGATGAACTCAATAAGACCTTCGGGGATAAGAACGGTACCGAAGTTCTTACCATTGGCAGAACGTGCGGCAACGGTGAGAGCGATAGAGTTAACAATGTCCTCAAGAGTGGAGTTATTAGCTTCAATCTCTTCGGAGATGATGCAGACATTGGGCTGAGTCTGAAGGGCACATTCCAAAGCTATGTGAGATGCAGAGCGTCCCATGAGCTTGATGAAGTGCCAGTATTTCTTAGCTGAGAAGCAGTCGCGCTGGATGTTACCGATAAGTTCGGAGTAAACTTTGGTGGCAGTATCAAAACCGAAAGAAGCCTCAACCACTTCATTCTTGAGATCACCGTCAATTGTCTTGGGGCAACCGATAACCTGAACGCCGGCATTGATGCTCTTGTAGTATTCGGCAAGAACGGCAGCATTGGTGTTGGAGTCATCGCCGCCAATGATAACGAGAGCAGAGATGTTGAGCTGCTTAAGGATTTCAAGACCTTTGTCAAACTGCTCTTTCTTTTCAAGCTTAGTGCGACCGGAACCGATGATGTCAAAACCGCCGGTATTGCGGTATTCGTCAATGATGTCGGAAGTAAGTTCGATGTAGTTGTGATCAACGAGACCGCCGGGACCCATAAGGAAACCGTAAAGTTTGCTGTCCTTGTTGATTTTCTTGATGCCGTCGAAAAGGCCGCAAATCACATTGTGACCACCGGGAGCCTGACCACCGGAAAGGATTACACCCACATTGATGGGCTTGCCAACGGCAGGATTGGGGTTCTTTTCAAAGCGGAGTTCGGGAAGACCGTAAGTGTTGGGGAACAGTTTGGCAATCTCTTCCTGGTCAGCCACGGAATGAGTTGGTTCGCCCTCCACAGCCAGCACAGCGCCGGTCAGAGTGACAGGGAGTTTGGGCTGATAAGCGGCACGCGCTATTTGCAATGCACTTTTCTTCATGAATTTAAGCGTTATGTTAATTAAAGATTAATCTATGGATTGAAAATTTGGTGCAAAGTTCGTGATTTTTCATGACATTTACGTCCTATTTTTTCGGAAAAATTATACAAATATTATAAATGGGTCAAATATTTAAGAACAAGATACGAAAATTGAAATGTAATTTGTAATTTTGGGGTATAAACAGAAATCAATCGCGACAGATACTGAAATGAAGCTCAGATATATATCGGCAATACTGATTGCCGCGACCTGTGCCGGGGCGGCCTTTGGCGCACGAAAGTCAAATGCCCGCGCTACGAAAATCACGCCCGAAGAGCTTCTCCAGCAAGCGCAAACCGAATTCACGGGATATAACTTTGAAGGTGCGCTAGAGAAACTTGAGGAGTACGAAGCCGCACAGCAAAAGGCAAAGAAACCTCTTAGTGACGAATACCATTCGCTGCTCAACCGTGTGCAAACCGGCACTTCAATGCTTGACCGCGTGGAAGATGTGGAAATCATAGACAGCCTGACGGTGGATGCAGACAAATTCTTCCGGTATTACCGACTGTCGGAACCATCGGGACGCATAACCGACAGCTCTTCCCTCCCCTCCGATGCCAATCCGTGGCCCGGAAGCACTGCCTACGTGACAGAAAATGGAGAAACTGCCATTTGGTCCTCACCCGACAAAAACGGGCATACCCAGTTGGTACAATCCACAATGCTTGTGGACGGCAGCTGGGAAACTCCCACGCCACTCGGAAGCAGCCTGAACATGGGAGGCAACGCGATATTTCCATACCTTATGAGTGACGGCGTGACGCTGTATTATGCCAGCGACGGTGACGGCTCGCTCGGGGGCTACGACATATTCATAACACGTAATGACGGAGAGAAATATCTCCAGCCACAAAACGTGGGTATGCCCTACAATTCACCCGCAAACGACTATCTGCTTGCAATAGACGAGCTTACAGGAGCAGGATGGTGGGCAACAGACCGCAATGCGCCGGAAGGCAAGGTGACGATATATGTGTATGTGCCGCGAGATGTGCGCAAGAACTACTCGGTGGACCGCGAGGACCTTGTGTCACTGGCAAGAGTGAACTCCATTGCCGCCACCCGCGAAAAAGGGCGCGACTATTCGGAGATAGTGAAACGCATTAATTCTATCGGCACCAATAATGCAACCGCAAGAGGCCAAAACGGGTTCAGCTTCGCGCTACCCACAGGCAAGGTGTGCAAGCGAATGGGTGATTTCCACAGTGTGGAGGGACGGCGCGCCATGAAAGCATACCTTCTCTATGAGGCCGAACTGGAACGCACGCAACAGCGCACGGAGGCACTGCGGGCACGGTACGCCAAAGGCGACACAAGTGTGGCCGAGGACATACTGCTGAACGAAAGCCGCGAGCAGGAACTGAGAAACGAGCTTAAAGCCAAGGCTGCTGAAGTGATACACGCTGAATGCGACAACCAATAAAAAGATAACAACCATTCATTATATGCATATATGGAAACAACTCTAATTATTGTATGTGTGGCACTTGTAGTGGTGCTGTGCATATTTTTCTACTACGTTCCCTTTTTCCTTTGGATTTCGGCCCGGGTAAGCGGTGTGCGCATTTCAATGATACAGCTTGTGCTGATGCGCATACGTAATGTACCGGCATCACTCATAGTACGCGCACTTATTGAAGCCCACAAAGCGGGTCTTAAAGATGTGACACGCGATGATCTTGAAGCACACTACCTTGCCGGCGGAAATGTGGAAAAGGTGGTTCATGCCCTTGTGTCCGCATCCAAAGCCAATATAGATTTGGGATTCAAGATGGCAACCGCCATTGACCTCGCAGGCCGCGATGTGTTTCAGGCCGTGCAGATGAGCGTAAACCCCAAAGTTATTGACACGCCGCCTGTAACGGCAGTGGCCAAAGACGGCATTCAGCTTATAGCCAAAGCGCGAGTGACTGTTCGCGCCAACATACGCCAGCTTGTGGGCGGCGCGGGAGAAGACACCGTGCTGGCCCGTGTGGGTGAAGGCATAGTGTCATCCATCGGCTCCAGCGAGAGCCACAAACAGGTGCTTGAAAACCCTGACAGCATATCCAAACTTGTGCTTCGCAAGGGGCTTGACTCCGGCACAGCATTTGAGATACTGTCAATTGACATCGCCGACATTGATATAGGTAAGAATATAGGTGCGGCATTGCAGATAGACCAAGCACAGGCCGACAAAAACATAGCACAGGCCAAAGCCGAGGAACGCCGTGCCATGGCTATAGCCCTTGAGCAAGAGATGAAAGCCAAAGCACAGGAAGCACGTGCCAAAGTTATCGAGGCTGAGACCAAACTGCCTGAAGCAATGGCACAAGCATTTGCCTCCGGCAATCTCGGCATCATGGACTACTACAGAATGAAAAACGTGCAGGCAGACACAACGATGCGCGAAATGATAGCCAATCCCGTAAGCAACACCCCCAAGAAATAAAATGACGTACAGCCGTGGATGAGTTTATCATAGCATTAGGGGTGCTCATCGGAGGCTACTTTATATACGGTGGCCTCGTGGAGCGCATTATCGGCACCGACCCTAACCGTCCGATGCCGGCCTATACCAAGCGTGATGATGTGGACTATATGCCCATGAGCAACTGGCGAGCCTTTTTGGTACAGTTTCTCAACATTGCGGGTCTGGGGCCTATTTTCGGAGCAATAATGGGTATGATGTATGGCCCGAGCGCATTTCTATGGATAGTGTTCGGCACCATATTTGCCGGAAGCGTGCATGATTTTCTGTCAGGCGTGATTTCCATACGCATGGGGGGTGCCTCGTTGCCTGAAATCGTAGGCAAGGAGCTTGGCAGCGGCATTAAAAAAGTGATGCTGGTATTTGCCACGCTACTACTGCTTCTGGTGGCTGCAGTGTTCATTCTCACTCCGGCGGGACTTCTTGCCTCAATGACACCGGAATGGATGAATGCAACATTCTGGATAATTGCAATTTTTGTTTACTATCTCTTGGCAACGCTCCTGCCTATAGACAAACTTATAGGAAGACTTTATCCGCTGTTCGGACTGTCGCTGCTGTTTATGGCGATAGCGCTGCTCGGCATAATACTGTTTGGCGATGTGAGCCTGCCGCTTGGATTTGAGAACGGACTTGGTACCAGATTCACAGGGGCTGCGGCCGCATCACATCCTGTATGGCCGATGATGTTTGTGTCAATAGCCTGCGGAGCCATATCGGGATTTCATGCCACGCAATCGCCAATGATAGCGCGTTGCCTCACCAACGAGAAATATGCGCGTCCGATATTCTATGGAGCGATGGTGGCAGAAGGAATCGTAGCCCTGATATGGGCAGCCGCGACGATAGCGTTTACCGGAGGATATGAACAGCTTGACGCATACATGACAGCCCACGGCAACAATGCCGGTGCTCTTGTACACGACATCTCATTTGACTGGCTCGGCACTGTGGGAGGGATACTTGCCCTGCTCGGTGTTGTGGCAGCTCCAATCACTACCGGCGACACGGCCCTGCGCAGCGCACGACTCATGGTGGCCGATTTCGCAAAATTTGACCAAAAGAAGATATGGAGCCGCCTGATTATCACCGTGCCGCTATGTGTGGTGGTAGGCGGTATTCTGATGATAGATTTCAGTGTGCTGTGGCGTTACTTCGCATGGTGCAACCAAACGCTTGCCACCTTTACGTTGTGGGCAGTGACGGTGTATCTTGCGCGTCATGGCAAAGCATACGTCGTGTCGTTGCTCCCCGCAATGTTCATGACTGCGGTATGTGTGACCTATGTACTCTTTGCCCCGCGTCCCGAGGGACTGGGAATGGGGCATACCGTATCGGCATGCATCGCCGTCGGCGTAGCATTGCTGCTTGGAGGAGTGTTCATGTACCACAGACCACGACTCAAACCTCATATCAATGACTGATTTCATGGATATTCTCGCTATAACCGAAGCATCTAAATCATATAACTTCCACAGCCACACACAGTTTTGCGACGGGCGTGCCAGCATGGCCGAATTTGCGAAAGCAGCCGTGGCAGAAGGGATAAAGCATTACGGCTTTTCTCCACATTCGCCGGTGCCTATAGAATCGCCATGCAACATGCGCCGCGAAGATGTGCCTGAATATATGGCAGAGGTGAAACGCCTGCAAGAGGTGTACAAGGATTCCGGCACACAGTTCTATGCCGCTATGGAAATAGACTATCTCGGAGAAGAATGGGGACCGAACCATCCGTATTTCAAGAGTATCGGCCTTGATTATGCAATAGGGTCGGTGCATTTCATCCCCAATCAGGAAGGAGTGCCGGTGGATATAGACGGCCGGTATGAGAATTTCAAAGCCAAGATGAGCCAGTATTTTCACAACGATATAAGATATGTTGTGGACAAGTTTTATGAACAAAGCCGCAAAATGATAGAGGCAGGAGGATTCAACATCATAGGCCATTTTGACAAAGTGGGCCATAATGCAGGACACTACTGCCCGGACATAGAGCTTGATCCGTGGTACGAGCGGCATGTACACGACCTGATAGACCTGATTGCCGAAAAGGGCCTGATAGCCGAACTGAACACGAAGGCATGGAGCGAGCATCACCGCATGTTTCCCAACACGAGGTATCTCAAACGCGTGCTGCAACGAGGAGTGCCTATAATAGTGAACAGTGACGCGCATTATCCCAACCTCATATCGGCATCCAGAGCCGAGGGATTCGCACAACTGGAAGCAGCAGCAAAACAGATTTAAGAACATACACTAACAACATTTTACCGATGGAAAAAACAAACATCCCCCCCTTGAAATTCCGTCCCATACTGAAAAGTGTGATTTGGGGCGGCGAAAAAATAGCCCCGTTCAAAGGTATTGAAACCGACCAGAAGCAAATAGGCGAAAGCTGGGAAATATCAGGAGTGAAAGGCAACGAATCGGTAGTGGACAATGGTCCCGACGCCGGTCTCAACCTCACTCAGATGATAGACAAATACGGAGCCGCTATTGTGGGTGAAAAGAACTACAAACAGTTTGGCGATTCATTCCCCCTGCTCATCAAAATCATTGATGCCGCAGGCGACCTTTCGCTACAGGTACATCCTGATGACAATCTCGCCCGCAAGCGCCACAATTCACTTGGCAAGACCGAAATGTGGTATATCGTAGATACAGAGCCAAATGCCATAATCTGCGCGGGATTGAGCAAAGAAGTCACCCCCGACCAATATGCGGCAAAAGTGGCTGACAACACACTGATGGATGTTGTGGCACACCACACCTCACATCCGGGCGATGTGTTCTTTTTGCCCGCAGGACGCATACACAGCATAGGAGCAGGCAATCTACTGGTGGAGGTACAGGAAACATCCGACATCACATACCGCATATATGATTTCGGACGCGTTGATGCCAAAACAGGCAAACCCCGTCAGCTGCATGTGGAAGAGGCCAAAGATGCTATAGACTACACAGTTTATCCCACTTACGTGACTACACCCGGCGAACCTAAAGACGGCGTGACCGAACTTGTGGACTGCAAGCATTTCATTGTGGATAAAGTGACAGTCAACGGCTCAAAGATAATCAAAAACACTACCGACAGCTTCACTACACTTACCTGTATAGGGGGCAACCTTACGATTACTGACGACCGTGGCAACACAGTGCCCCTACACACGGGCGAAAGCGCTCTGGTGCCTGCGATGGCAAAAGAATTTTCACTCAGCGGCAACGGCACGGTGATTACATCCACCAACCGTGGGACTCAGCTATAAACCACTGACATACACAAAAAAAGGAATGGAGGCCCGAAAGCCTCCATTCTTTTTTTATGTAAATGCGATATAAAATCAGAAAAGTGATTCGGGATATTCGCCATTGGCATGAAGCTCGGCAAATTTCTCCACTACACCGGGACGATCGGCAGCGTATGTCACGCCAAACCATTTAGAGTCGGTGTCAAGCACTTTCACAGTAGCCTCGCCATTCTTGATAAGAGCGTCAATGCAGAGGGGAATGAAGAATTCGCTCTTGGGAGTGTTGAGATCCTTGTCAAGGAATTTGCGGAATTCGCGTTCGCTGTAGTCAAAGTAATCGGGAGTGAAGCCCCAAAGATTCATTGACACAGGAGTCTTGGGATCCAAAGTCTGCTCAACACCATTTTCATCGGTGAACACGATATTGTGCTGCGGATCATAGCTGATGGCTGTGCGCTCAACAACAGAAGTAAGCTCACCTTTAGGAGAAGTAGAGCAAACGCCGCGTGCCACAGAACCGTTTTCAGTCATAGTGTTGCCTACACGGAAACCGACCATGCAGTAATCACCCTTGCGGTCACGTGGACGAGAAAGCTCATTGGCGATAACCTCAAAGGCATTGCGGCCATAGAAATCATCGGCGTTGATTACGGCAAACGGCTCTTTGATGGCATCCTTGCCCATGAGGACAGCATGGTTTGTGCCCCAAGGCTTGGCGCGGTCAGCAGGATAAGTGTAGCCCTCGGGGAGATTGTCAATGGATTGGAACACAACCTCTACGGGTATATGACCTTCGTATTTTGAAAGGATTTTTTCGCGGAAATCTTTTTCAAAATCTTTGCGGATAACAAACACTACCTTGCCGAAGCCGGAGTGAATGGCATCATAAATGGAATAGTCCATAATAGTTTCACCATGAGGGCCCAGACCATCAAGCTGTTTGAGACCGCCATAACGACTGCCCATACCGGCAGCAAGCACAAAAAGAGTAGGTTTCATAACGGTTATTTTGGAATAATGATTATTTGATAGCAAATTCTATTACACGGTGATACTCCTGTCCGGGCAAAAGAAGAGTGGACGGGAAGTCAGGATGATTAGGCGCATCGGGCATGTCCTGACATTCAATGGCCACACCGTCGTAATCGTTGTAGGAACGTCCTTCGGGATTTTCGGGCGAACCGGCCAGCCAGTTGCCGGTATAAACCTGAGCGGCAGGCTGAGAAGTGCTCACTTCAAGCACACGTCCGGATTTCGGGGCAACAAGAGTTGCGACATGACGCATTTTGCCGGGGGTATAATCATCCACAACCCAGCAGTTGTCGTATCCCTTACCGTACACAAGAGCAGGAAAATCGGCTTTAATGTCACGTTTGAGAAGTTTGGGAGAGGTGAAATCCATGGGAGTTCCGGCCACGGGAGCAATTTCACCGGTAGGGATGAGAGTGTCATCGGTGGGTAAGTAATGCGAGCAGCCGAGCCACATGGTATGATCAAGAACAGAGCCGGAATTTTCACCGTCAAGGTTCCAATATGTGTGATTTGTGAGGTTCACCACTGTAGGTGCATCGGTAACGGCATGCAGGTCAAGAGTGAGTTTACAATCGTCGCTCCAAGTGTATCGGGCCGTAGCAGTAAGGTTGCCGGGATAATTTTCATCACCGTCAGGACTATGCAGAGTGAAAACGACAGCATTATTTTCGGTTTTGGCATCCCATATCTGATTCTGGAATCCTTCAGGACCACCATGGAGAGCGTTGGGTCCATTGTTGATGGCAAGCTGATAGGTTTTGCCGTCAACTACAAGATGACCTTTGGCTATACGGTTGGCATAACGTCCCGGCACTTTTCCGGCACATGGACCATCAGCAATATAATCAGCAGGATTGGCATATCCTATCACGACATTGGTAAGCGAGCCATCGGCTTCGGGAAGCTCCACTCGCACGATTCCAGCACCGAGAGAGGACAATGTGACCTTGGCACCCCGGGCGTTGGTGAGGGTGAACAGAGTGATTTCGCCTTTAGGCGAAGGGGCTGTGGTTTTGGTAATTTTCATGGTGTTGAATTTTAATATGGCAAAACTACAAAAAATAATCTGAATCAACCATTAAAAAAGTTCAATATCTATGGACCGTACGCTAAATATAATACCGCGAATGACACGAAGCACAATAATAAGAATCAGTTTTGAAGCTCAGGATGATTGTGCTTTGGTCTATTTATCGTAAATTTGCATTATGCTTTATGCCGAGATACTCCTACCCCTGCCGCTTGCCGGCACGTTCAGTTACAGTGTGCCCCCGGAGATGGCCAAAACCATATCCCCGGGACATAGGGTAGTTGTGCCTTTCGGTGCAAAAAAATTCTATACCGGTATCGTAACGGCGCTCGGTCATAGTGCGCCGGGCAATTTTGAAGTGAAACCCATTGCGCAGCTTCTTGACCGGAATCCAATCATAAAACGGCCTCAACTACAACTGTGGGAATGGATAGCCGACTACTATCTTTGCTCCACCGGCGAGGTGTTCAAAGCTGCCATGCCTGCGGGCCTGAAAGTGGAGAGCGAGACATTTATTGAGCGAGCAGAGGATTTTGAAGAAAATTCGGCCGATCGTCTGTCAGAGCGCGAGGTAATGGTTCTTGCCGTGCTCCAGCATGAAGGAAAGAGCATGAGCGTGGGCGAGATACAGAAAGTGACCGGAATTTCAAACGTGGGGGCAATAGCCTCCAGACTGCTTGAAAAAGGAGCCGTCGTAATATCAGAAAAGCTTGTGGAACGCTACCGTTCGCAAAAAGTGCGCTATGTGAAGCTTGCTATTGAGAGAGGAGACAATCAAGGACTTGAGGAAGCGTTTTCGGCTGTGAAAGGAGCCCGCAAGCAAGAGAAGGCATTCATGGCCATGCTTGAACTTACAGGATTCACACGACAAGGCACTCCCCTGCGCGAAGTGACACGCGAAGAGCTTGCAGAACGTGCCATGGTGACACCCGCAATAATCAAGGCACTTGCCGAAAAGAAGATAGTGGAAGAATACATCCGTGAGGTAAACAGATTCAAATACAACGGATTGCCCAGCGGCAAAATGCCCGAATTATCAAATCCGCAATCCGTAGCACTGGATCAGATTCACCGCTCATGGATGGAACACGATGTGACATTGCTGCACGGAGTGACATCAAGCGGCAAAACTGAAATTTACTGTCACCTGATAGATTACGTGCTGCGACAAGGCAGACAGGTGCTGTATCTTGTTCCTGAAATAGCACTTACCACCCAGCTGACAGACCGTTTGCAGAAAGTGTTTGGAGAAAAAGTGGTGGTATATCATTCCAAATTCTCTGACAACGAGCGGGTGGACATATGGAAACGGCTGCTTGAAAGTGGCGAAGCATGTGTGGTGATAGGTGCCCGCTCATCGCTATTTTTGCCATTCTCCTCGCTGGGGCTTGTGATAGTGGACGAAGAGCATGAATCGAGCTACAAACAGACAGACCCGGCACCCCGCTACAACGGCAGAGATGTGGCAATGGTGCTTGCTAGAATGCACGGAGCCAAAACTTTGCTCGGAAGCGCCACACCTGCCATAGACACCTATTACAAAGCCACATCAGGACGATACGGGCTTGTGGAACTTACCGAAAGATTTGGTAATGCCGAGTTGCCGGACATAAAGATAGTGGATTCAACCCGCGCACGCCGCCGAGGTGAGATGCAGGGCATTTTTAGCCGCGAACTCGCACAAAAGGTCATGAATGTGACCTCCACCGGCAAAGGACAGGCGATATTGTTTCTCAACCGGCGCGGATTTGCCCCGCGTGCAGTGTGCAAGATGTGCGGATGGACACCAAAATGTGAATGCTGTGATGTGGCCCTGACCTATCACCGGCGCATAGACAAACTCGTATGCCATTATTGCGGCAACATATATCCGCTTCCCACTGTATGCCCGGCCTGCAAAGAACCGGGAATAGAAGTAGTGGGATACGGCACCGAAAGAGTGGAAGACGAAGTGGAATCGGCGTTTCCCGACACACCGATATTGCGTATGGACCTTGACACCACGCGCAACAAGGATGGCTATGCATCAATAATCAGAAATTTTTCGGAGGGGAAAGCCAGAATACTTGTCGGCACACAGATGGTATCAAAAGGGCTTGATTTCGGAAATGTAAAGGTAGTGGGCATAGTGGACGCTGACGGCATGCTGAATATGCCGGATTTCAGGGCATCGGAGCGGGCATTCAACATGATGGAGCAACTTGCCGGGCGTGCCGGACGCCGTGAAGGGAAAGGCGAAGTCATAATCCAGACACGGCAACCGATGCATCCGGTACTGGAGCATGTGGCCGCTCACGACTACAAGGGTTTTTATTCCGAGGAAATAACCGAGAGACAACGATACCTCTATCCGCCGTTCACAAGGCTGATTTGCATTTATATAAAGCATCGCGACCCACGCGAAGCCGACTCACTGGGAGTGGCATACGGAAAGCGTCTCCGTGAACTGTTCGGCAACCGTGTGTTAGGGCCGGAAGAGCCTCATGTGGGAAGGGTACAATCTTTTTTCATCCGCAAGATTATGCTCAAAGTGGAGCTTAACGCCTCAATGAAAAAGGTCAAGGAGATACTGCGCAACACCCTTATAGAAATGCATGAGGCGCGCAACAGCGCTATACGCACCGCAGTGGTGTATTATGATGTTGACCCCTATTAACCGTAAAAAATCAGTATAAGATTTTGAAAAAGATATATAAAATAGTTCGCGCGATATTAGTCACACTTCTGGCACTTGCCTTTTTAGTGCCGGTGTCGGCTTATGTGCTGCTGTCGTTGCCCGGGGTGCAACGCGGCATATGCCACAGGGTTGAACGCGAACTGACCACATTGCTTGACATGCGCGTGAATGTGAACGCAGTGGCCATATCACCGTTCAACAGAGTAACGCTTCATCACATAGCCGTGCAAGACTCTTTGGGCGACACGGCTATTGCCGTGGACCGCGTAGGAGCCGGTATAAATCTCTTTGATTTTTTTGTGAAACGCCGCATAGTTCTAAACTATGCCGAGGTATTGGGGCTGGATGCCCGCATCAAACGTGATTCCGCCGGCACGCCGCTAAATATCCAACCTCTCATCACCGCACTTGCGCCCAAGGACAAAAACAAACCGCCCACACAGTTCAACATTGCCATTCGCACTGTGGTGATACGCAACTGCTCGGTGAGCTATGATGTGCTGTCAGCACCGCGCAAGGAGAAAGGTATTGACCCGAATCATTTGTCAATAAGCCGACTGCGTGCCGATGTGAATTTGCCACAGCTCAAAAATGATGACTTTATAATAGACCTGCGCCGGCTTGCCTTGTCGGAGCGCAGCGGCCTGCAACTTACAGACCTGAACGGACTGTTTCACATCACATCAGGAGGAGTGGATGTCAGTGGACTGGAACTGCGACTTCCACGCACCCAACTCTCGTTCAGTGACATTGCAGTAAGATATAAGTCCACCGAATGGCTGTCAAAAAACTGGCCAACCATTCCTCTGAATCTTGAATTGCAGCAAGGAAGCCACATCAATCCTGCCGATATGGCATGGGCCGTACCGATGTTGGAGAATCTGGATTTCAATGCCGACATAAGCCTGCATGTGGAAGGGACACCCCGGCATTTTGAAATGAAGCGACTTGAGCTGATGTGCCAAAAACCGATGTTTGATTTGAAGGCCCACGGTACAGTGACAGGTATCGGGCAAATGGAGAAAGAGATAGAAGCAGACATACCGGACCTTACATTAACCACATCCGCGCCGGAACTGACAGCAACCATCACCACCGTAAAGCCGTTGGGCAGCAAAGTTACTGACATGGCAAACGCACTCGGCATCATGAAGCTTACGGCTGAAGCACACGGAACGCCTTCGCGAGCCAATGTTGCAGCGACCCTCACCACATCCCCCGGAACCATAAACATGGAGGTGGAGATGAACCGTTCCAAAGCGAAAGTCACAGCATTTAAAGGCAATCTGGAAATTAAGGATTTTCAAGCCGCTACAATGTTGCAGCCGTTTGGAGGTGCGGCAGCCCAAACAGGCAATGTGGATATGCAGGCAAAATTTGACATAGCATTGCAAAACGGGATGCCCAAAGGCTCGGTAGAAGCATTCTTAAACAACATAACCTATCGCGGTCACACATATCAGGATATTACCGCCGATGTGGAAATTGACGGCACTAAATATTCCGGAAACATAGAGAGCGACACGCCCGGGCTGGACCTGTATGCCTACGGAGAGTTTGATGCAAACAAAACGCTCAAATCTCTGCGCATGGAGCTGGATATAGACGACATCAATCTTGCCAATCTCGGCGCACTGCCCAAATACGAGGGGTATTCACTGTCGGCTTCGGGAACAGCACAACTGTGCGGCACATCCGTGGACGATATAGCCGGAGAGGTGGCATTGCGCAATATAGATTTCCTGAACGACCAAGGTCACGGCATAGCCATAGACTCCATTATGGCAATATCCGTGGTGCATGCCGACGCACCTGACACAATAACCGTTCACAGTCCGATACTCACAGCCCAAATGAACGGCGAATATAAGCTGAGCACTTTGGTGAAAAGCGTCAAAGCCATGATTGCCAAAGAATTTCCCGCATTGTTCCCCCATGAAGCCGCATATAATGTGTATGCACCGGAACTCGCAGTCAACAATTTTGATTACAAAATAACACTATTGGATACAGACCCGATTGCCCAACTTGTGAAACTGCCTGTGTCAGTGATATATCCGATAGAAATCAATGGCAATGTGAGCACTATCGGGCGTAAACTCAGCCTAAATGTAGATGCCCCTTATCTACAGCAAAAAGACAAGCTGATAGAAAACACATCGGTGAGGTTTGATTTCAGCGGCGACTCCATGAGCACCGCTCCCGCCACACTGTGGTGCACTACGCAGATGCCCACCAAGAAAGGCGACATGATTCTGAGCCTGAACGCCAACGGCGGCAATGACCGTCTTGACACACAAATGATGTGGAATGTGAGGAGAGAACGCACATTCAAGGGGAATGTGAACCTTACAGCAGAATTCAGCCGTCCGGACACAGTGCCCAACGGAGGTATCGCCACTACCCTGCATATCAATCCCGGCAATGTGGTTTTCAACGACACAGCATGGCACATCTCGCCCGCACGCATAGATATATACGGCAAACGGGCAGAAATCAAGGATTTCCGCGTAGGTCACGACGGCCAATACATCACTGCCAGCGGTATTGCCTCCACCAATCCGACGGACACCGTTCTGCTCAATCTGGATGATGTGAACCTTGACTATGTGTTTGAGACACTGGGCATAGAGGCAGCCATGTTTGGCGGAAATGCCACCGGGCGTTTCTATGCCACAGACCTGTTTACAAAACTGCCAAGAGCATACACACCGGACCTGCATGTAAAGCGTTTCAGCTATAACGGCACTGTTTTGGGCGACACGCACATACGGTCAGAGTGGGTACCTGAAACCAAGACCATAACGCTTAAGGCAGATGTGACCGAAGAATCGGGCAAACATTCGTATGTGGACGGCAGAATTCTGCCTACATGCGATTCCCTGGACTTCCATTTCAAAGCCGACAAACTGCCCATAGGATTTCTGAGACCTTTCATGTCGGCCTTTGCCGACAATATAAGCGGTTATGCAAGCGGCGAGGCCCGGCTGTGGGGAACCTTCAAGCTGATAGACATGGTAGGAGATGTATATGGCGAGGACGTGAGTCTCAAACTCGGATTCACCAACACCACCTACACGACTTCGGGCAAGGTGAGCCTGACTCCCGGACGAATAGACCTGCGCAATCTGACGCTCCACGACATATACGGAAATACGGCACAATTGAACGGATGGCTTAAACACGAATTCTTCAAAAGCCCGAGTTTCAACTTCTCCATCACCGATGCGAGCAACATGCTGGTATATGATGTGCCTGAAAACACGGAGACAAACTGGTTCGGAACAATCTACGGCAACGGATCGGCGTCTGTAACGGGACGCCCCGGCATAGTAAATATAGGTGTGAACATGAGAACCGCGCCAAAATCCACGTTCACATTCGTACTGTCTGATGTCAAAGTTGCCAATGACTACACATTTATAACATTCCGCGATAAAGACCAAGCCCGCAAAGATTCCATAGCCAACCACGGATATGACGCGGTGGTGAAACAGCTGAAAAAACGTATAGCACAGTCGGTGGAACAATCGGCACCTACCATATACAATATGAACATATCGGTGGACGTGACCCCACAGGCCGAGGTGATTCTGGTAATGGACCCAGTGGGTGGAGACAAAATACGAGCATTCGGCCAAGGCAACCTGCGCATGAGCTATAATTCAGCCAATGAAGACCTGCACATGTACGGCACATATACCCTTGACCGTGGAAGCTACAATTTCACACTTCAGGACATTATCATCAAACCTTTTACCATCAGGGAAGGAAGCTCAATAGTGTTCCACGGGGATCCATACGCGGCCCAGCTTGACATCAAGGCATCGTACAACGTAAATGCCAACCTGAGCGATCTTGACGAATCGTTCCTTGAGGACAAGGACCTCAACCGCACCTCGGTGCCCGTCCACGCTATGCTGCTGGTAACAGGCGACATGCGTCAGCCGGACATTAATTTTGATCTTGAGTTTCCCACTCTGACATCGGATGTGGTTCGCAAGGTGCGGTCAATTATCAGCACGGACGAAATGATGAACCGTCAGATCATATATCTGCTGGCACTCAACCGTTTTTACACGCCCGATTATGTGAGCGCGACAAAGGGCAATGAACTGGTGTCGGTGGCATCCAGCACACTATCATCACAACTCGGAAACATACTCGGGCAGCTGAGCGACAATTGGAATATTGCACCCAACCTGCGCAGCGACCGAGGAGATTTCAGCGATGTGCAGTTTGATGTGGCATTGTCAAGCCATCTGCTCAACAACCGACTGCTGCTGAACGGTAATTTAGGGTACAGAGACAACACTCTTAACAACAACTCATTTATCGGCGATTTTGACATAGAATACCTTCTCAACCGTTCCGGCTCAATCCGTCTTAAGGCATATAACCGCTACAACGACCAGAACTATTATGTGAAAAGCGCACTCACTACCCAAGGCGTGGGGGTAGTGTTCAAACGTGATTTTGACGATATATTATCGTTTCTCAAACCAATCCGAAGGTGGCTTACACGCAAAAAAACGCAAACTGCAGACACCACAAAAACCACCCCTGCCGAACCACAAGAACCGGCTCCTACAACAGCAGAATAACAGTGCCGGAAGTTGATTTTGCGGATTAGGAATTAATATGTAAATTTGCGCAATACAATCATTTACACATTCATATGCCATTTCGGTCAGACTGCATGAAGAAACACTTTATATTTTTATTCACAATCATCTTGCTGTCAGCGGCAAACGCCGCTCAAGGCGGCACAAATCTCAGGAATTTATTAATATCAAGTGATTCTTTAATTTTCACAGCACAAAACGCTGTGGCGCAAGGATTATACGATAAGGCAACCGAGCTTGGGGAGCAGAATGTGAGAATGCTCAAAAAAGAAATCATAGAAGACCACGAATATAAGGCAAAAGCCATGCTGAGTCTTGCGCATGCATATGCAGCCTGCGGCGATTGGGAACAGGCATGGAAAAATGCCAACAATTCGGCCGGAATGTACAAAAGACTTTATACAACACCCGGCCCCCTCTATGCCATAGCACTGAGCGATGCGGCCTACTACAACGCCCGGCGGGCAAATTATTCGTATGCGAAAAATGATGCCGTCAAGGCACTTGAACTTTACTCGGAACAAAACGACAAAAATGTAACCGCCGAGAGCAAAATATTGAGCAACCTGGCTTACACCCATTTTTTATTGGGCGAATACACGCAAACCAAGGACCTTACCAACAAAGCAGTGAGCATGCTTGATGCCGCCGGGGCCAAACAGTCGGCGGAATATGCCTCAGCACTCAGTCTGCTGGCGGCTGCCACATCGCGCACGCAAAGCGACCAGAACGATGCCATAGCATTTGCAACTACCGCATTGGGAATACAAAACAAGGTACTTCCCCCTGTGAATTTTGACAAAGCCGTGACAATGGCACGACTGTCGTTGGCCCATATGCGCAAAACCGACACTTCAAAAGCCATAGAATCGGGCACTAAGGCTTTGGCAATATGGGATACGCTACACGTCATGCCGGTAGAGTACGAGGACTGCGCATGGCAGATGGCACTGCTGTTTAATGCCAACGGCCAATTTGAGCAGGCAAGATCGTTGTGCAAACGCCTAAAGGAAAATGCTGAATCAAATGACAAAACCAGTTCACTACAGTATGCCAACCTGCTGGCCGGAGAGGCCCAAGCCTTATACGGGCTTGAGCGTTATGATGAAGCAGCGGCCTTGCAACAAAAATCAATAGCAGTGGTGGAGCAAGTAAAATCAAAAGATTATGCTTCGCTCCCGTCAGCATATCACAATCTGAGTATCTATTATCTGAAAGGCGGGAAAAACAAAGATGCGGTCAAAGCTCAGACAGAAGCCGTGAAAATATGCGAAAAGACGGCAAAGAAACAGCCCAAACATGCGAACGCACTCAGCAAACTGGCATCAATACATGCCGTCCTTGCCAACTACACGGCTGCATCTTGAGAAGCCCAAAGCAAAGCAAACGATATTCTTGCAGAATGTCAAAATGTGTCACGATTTGACCTCATGGACGGCCTCAACAACCTTGCGGCCTATCAGTTTCGCGCCGAGAATAATTCCGGGGCACTTGCCACGGAGCAACGCATCATAGAACTTTACAGTGTCTCCGGAGACACGATACACAAAAACTACTCCACGGCCCTTGCCAACGCAGCCCTGTATGCTGCCAAATGCCACAACAGTCCTTTGGCAATATCGTACCAGCGGCGAGGACTTGATGTGCTGAAACGCATCATACTTCCAACCGAAGAAGACTACACCAATGGGCTGACCCTGCTCGTGAAGTATTGCACTGATGTGTCCGACTATTCCCAAGGAGCAAAAGCACAGAAAGAGCTGGCCGAGCTTAACGCCCGAATATGGGGAGCGAAGAGTCAGCAATATGCCACGCAACTGGAGCTGCTTGCCAACCTGCTGTCACTTGACAAACAGATGGCACAAGCCATTGCCGTTCAAGAACAAGTGACAGAGATATACAATTCCTCCAATATTGATGATGCCACACGTAACAATGCCATAAGCCAGCTTGCCGTGCTGCACTCCAAAGCCGGGCATTACGATGAAGCATCCCGTCTGAGCACAACGGTTGCCAAGAAAATGACAGAATCAAAGGAGATGACACCGGAAGAGGCAGAAAAGCTAATGGAGGCGGCATCGCATCAGCAAATGGCAGGGAACCATGCAGAAGCGTTGCGTCTAAGCTCCGCAGCACTGGATATGCTTGAGCATACATCAGCAAAAGGGAGCAAGCAGCATGCCAACGCCCTGAGCGACCTTGCAGGATACTACGCTCTTGTACACAACAATGATTTTGCAATAAAATACGCATCAAAAGCAGCCGAAATATACGAACAGCTCAACGACACCATCAATCTGGCCACGGCACTTAACAATATGGCATTGTTTTATGCCAATTCCAAGGATGCAGCGAAGGTTGACTCACTCAGCCAACGAGCATTGCACCTTGCGGCAGAAAGCTGCGGAAAACGGTCACCGGAATATGCCCGTATCCTCAACAATGTGGCATCAAACACATATTCGCTGGGAAATGCCGAACAAGCCGCGCCAATCGGCAACGAGGCCATAAGCATATTCAAAGAGAACGGACTTGACACCACGCCGGAATTCGCGAATCTGCTCAACAACCAAAGTGTGTACCTGCTTAACGTGGGGAGAGAGAATGAAGCCCTGACCCTCATAGACCAATCAATAGCCATACGCAAGGCGTCGCTCGGCACAAGCCATCCGGAATATCTGCATGCCACAGTCAATCATTGCTTCATGCTTTCGTCTATTGAAGGAGAGCAAGAAAGACTGACGGCACGCGCCGTTGAAAGCACACGGCTGCTTACCGACATGCTTCGCCGCCAGTTCATATCACTTCCGGCAGCCGAGCGCTCATCATACTGGAACGCATGGAACAACTGGTATCGTCAGGACATACTCAATTATGCATCGGAATTTCCGTCACCCGAACTGATATCGGCCGCCTATGAGGGCACAATTTTTGCCAAGGGATTGATGCTCAACAGCGAATGTAATCTAAAAGATCTGATTGCGGAAGCAGCGTCAAGCGACATTGACCTTCTGTACACACGACTGCAAGGGATAAGAGCAAAACTTAACGACATTTATGAACGGTCCTCGGCTCCGGGCACCACGCCCCAGCTTGAGCTTACCGATTCGCTTGAACAGGCAGCCAATATGCTTGAGCGACAACTTGTAAGCGCGTCAAGCGAATATGGCGATTATACGGCCAATCTGAGCATTCCAGCTTCGGCTGTGCGCAATGCCATGAGTCCAAACGAAGCAGCGATAGAGTTTGTATCGTTCGGGAACAGTGCCAATCCGCGTTATTTTGCATTTGTGGTAACGCCGAGGGACACAGTTCCACAATACATCGAGATAGCAACGGCATCGCAAATCAATGCCATGCGCAACAACAGAAACGAGCTGAGCCGCCTGCTTTGGGAGCCTGTGGCCTCACACCTGCCTGCCGATGTAAGCACGGTGTATTTTGCTCCGGCCGGAGAACTGTACAGCTTGCCCATAGAATATCTTCCGGATTTTGCCAATCCCGGGACCCTGATAGGGGCACGATGGGAGTTGCACCGATTGTCCTCAACACGCCAGCTTGCACGCCGTGTGGACTCACCTAAAGGCTCATTGGCAAGCGTTGTGGGCGGACTTGAATACAACACCGACGGCACACCGTCACCATACGACCTGCCCCAGACCCTCATTGAAGCCAACGACATATACCGTCAACTGCAAGAACGCGGAAACGGGGTGACGCTCCTCACAGGCTCCGAAGGCACCGAAAAGGCCATTCGCGACATGAGTGGCAAACGCACCTCACTGCTCCATATAGCTACACACGGATTCTGCATATCGGAAGAGGATGCCGACTATCAGGCAAGTGACATATTCACTACCGTTGCACCGGGCGAGAGTCATGGTGAAGAGAACATGCTGCGGCGTTCGGGACTAATGCTATACGGGGCAGAGCCCACGTTGCTGGGACGCGGAGACTCGGACAGGGCCAATGACGGAGTGCTTACAGCCATGGAAATAGCCCAGCTTGACCTGCGCGGACTTGACCTTGCCGTATTGTCAGCCTGCCAGACCGCACTTGGCGATGTGACGGGCGAAGGAGTGTTCGGACTGCAACGCGGATTCAAGAAAGCGGGCGCAAAATCGCTGCTTATGAGCCTGTGGAAAGTGGATGACACAGCAACGCGACTTCTCATGAACCGATTCTATGCCAATATATGCAACGGCATGTCCAAATCCTCGGCACTTAATGAAGCACAAAAATATCTCAGGGAGTACACTCCGCAACCGGAAACATTTGATAATGACGAGATGTTTGACCCCACGTTTGTGGATGACTTCACGCCTGAAGAACATCCTTATGACAACCCTCATTTCTGGGCCGCATTCGTGCTGCTTGATGCCATATAAACCGCCGACAGACAAATGAATAAATTTACAACCTACATAAAGGGATTATACAAAAGAGTGCTTTTGGCTCTGTCGCCACTGTTGCGTTCTCTGCACCGTCATGCCCCACTGCTCGCAATGGGGATACTAATCACAACGGTGCTAATGGTGCTGTGCTACATTTATGACAACACCCCACATTCACTGTTGGGAAGCGCAAACATGGCACAACGCTACGAGATAGCCAAGACCGCTATCACCGGGGCATGTGACAAAGTGCCTGACGACGTGCTTCTTGTCAATATAGCCTATGACCGAGAGCTGGTGAACCATTATGATGAGCTGCAACCGGATTTTCCGGCGGGAGTGGTACCGATCACGGACCGCAAATTGCTCATAAAGTTTTTTGAACGGTTATCGGAGAACCCTACTTACAAATATATACTGTGCGATGTGAGGTTTGAACCAAATGTGGATTCGCCGGAACTTGATGATTCGCTGTATGAAGCAATTGCCATGACACCAAGGATGGTAATCCCGATGCACGAGGGGGAAGAACCGGTTGACGCACGATTGTTTGAAAAAGCGGGCTACTGCGACTATGCCGTAAATTTTGTGGAATCAAATTTCGTGAAATACGAGTTTTACAAAAACGGCAATCCGTCAATGCCCCTCAAGGCGTATCATGAAATCACCGGTCGCACCATGACACCCCACGGTCCGATATACACTTCGGGCAATCACTTGTGCCGCAAATGCGTGGAACTGAAATTTCCGGTGCGCATATATTCCGAAGGCGTAGTGCCAATAGACTCACTGGACATAAATTCCGGCACCGGCAGCATATCCGGCACCCGGCGAGTATATTACAATCTGGGATCCGACATTCTGGATATGGATATGGATCTTGCGGAAAAAGCCAAGGACAAGATAATTGTGATAGGCGATTTCTCGGGGTCGGACAATCATTCCACGTACCTTGGGAGTATGCCCGGCGCAGTAATCAATTACAATGCATTGTGCGCATTGCTCAACAATGACCACATCATATCCTATTCTGAGATACTATTCCTGTTCATACTGTACCTGCTGATTACCATATACATACTGCGAGGCCGCTCGGTGATGCAGACATTCATGCCTCATCGCATGCGCATCAAACTGATGCGCAGTCTGCTTCCAAGCAAATCCGGACGCAGATTCCTATACATGCTCCGGCCTCGCGGAGCAGCGATGGTGATATGGTCACTTGCCGGCATAAGCGCCTTTCTGTGTGCGGTGTCAGCCCTATGCTACATATTCACATCCATTATAATATACCTTTTTATCCCTACCGTTATTTTTACTATTCTCAAAAACATCGTAATCTATGTCAAACTTCGCAAAACTAATGTTCGTAGCCGCAGCCGCAACAAGCTTAGCGATGCTCCAGCCACTTCATGCTGAAACATATATAATAAAGAAGCTCAACACTCCGACAATACGCATAAATGACAAGGATCTGGGTGTGGGAGACAAATTCACCGACGGTTCGGTGATATATTGGGCATCGGGATCACAGGCCATGCGGGTCATGAGCTCACACAACGAGCCTATAAACCTGCGTGCCGCCGGCAATACCAAACCGGCCCGCATGCGCACGTTAGTGGCCGGATTGGGCAAACTGTCGTCACGAGCCAACTGCACATCTCTGGCCGACCACAAACAGGCATTTGAAGGAGTGAACGGCAAACCACAGGAACTGCTGGACACCATAACGATTGCCTCGGGATGGCGGCTTGATGACAACAACTATTTTGAGATGTCGGTGCCCACAGCTACCGGCAAACGTGTGGTCAGACTGCCTTACACCAACAATGGCGAAGTAATCATAGCAAGATCAATGTTTCCAATGGCAAAAGACAACGAGGAGCAAGAGATAACCGCCGAAATCACCTATACAAACGGACGAAAAGGCGAGACACGGCTCATCACCTCTGCCATGCGCATCAATTTGCTGCCGGCGTTACTGCCTGCGGAGCCTTCGCAGCAATAACCCCCTGCCCTAAAAGGCCATAAAAATCAGTGGCGTTGCACACAGTCGGGGCGTAGGCTGAGGATTTGCAATTTTTTGTACTGAGGGTGTGCAAATATGCTGTCTTTTATGTACTTTTGCAGAAAATTTGCCAAATCACAGCGATGAAAAAGAATTTTCCTATCTACGATAAATTCAACCTCTCCGACATCAACAAGCAGATGCTTGCTGAATGGAATGCAAAGGCTCTATTCGAGCAGAGTATGAAAGAACGTGAGGGATGCCCCTCGTTTGTGTTCTATGAGGGCCCCCCAAGCGCCAACGGCATGCCCGGCATACACCATGTCATGGCCCGTACCATCAAAGATATATTCTGCCGTTACAAAACCATGAAGGGATTTCATGTGAAGCGCAAGGCCGGATGGGACACTCACGGACTGCCTGTGGAGCTGGGCGTGGAAAAGAGCCTCGGCATAACCAAAGAAGACATCGGCAAAAAGATATCTGTGGACGATTACAACGCCGCATGCCGCCACGAGGTGATGAAATACACCAAGGAGTGGGAGACTCTGACCAACTCAATGGGCTATTGGGTGGATATGGAAAATCCTTACATCACCTACGACAACAGATATATCGAATCGGTATGGTGGTTGCTCAAACAGCTGTATGACAAAAAATTCCTATACAAAGGGTACACTATCCAGCCTTATTCACCGGCAGCAGGCACGGGTCTAAGCTCCCATGAGCTGAATCAGCCCGGATGCTACCGTGATGTGAAGGACACCACCTGTGTGGCACAATTCCTGATCACGGATCCCAAACCGGATATGACCGGATGGGGCAACCCATATTTCCTTGCATGGACCACCACACCCTGGACACTTCCGAGCAATACGGCCTTGGCAGTAGGCCCCGGGATAGATTATAACGTGGTGCGCACCTACAATCCTTATTCCGGTGAAAAGATTACAGTGGTGCTCGCCAATGCTCTCATGGGTTCATTCTTCTCGTCAAAGGCTGCTGAACTGCCACTGGAAGAGTACAAAAAAGGTGACAAGCTGATACCGTTTGAAATTGTGGGCCGCTATAAAGGTTCAGAACTCACTGGCATGCATTACGAGCAACTTATTCCGTGGGTCAATCCCGGAGAAGGAGCTTTCCGCGTGATTCCCGGCGATTATGTGACAACCGACGACGGTACAGGCATAGTACATATTGCCGGCACATTCGGTGCCGACGACCTGCGCGTGTCAAAGCAGAACAACATACCGCCGCTGCACATGATAGACCGTGACGGAAATATCCGCCCGATGGTGGACATGAAAGGCCGATTCTATCTGCTTGACGAGCTTGACCCTGAATTTGTGGCCAAGATGGTGGATGTGGAAGCATACACTCCGTGGCAGGGCAAATATGTGAAAAATGCTTATGACTCCACAAAACAGCCGGGCGACGAGACTTTGGATGTGGAAATATGCATGTGGCTCAAACAGAATAACAAGGTATTCAAAATCGAGAAACATACCCACAGCTATCCTCATTGCTGGCGTACAGACAAACCGGTGCTTTACTATCCGCTTGACAGCTGGTTTATACGCACCACCGCCGTGCGCGAACGCCTGATGGAGCTTAACAACACCATCAAATGGAAACCCCAAAGCACCGGCTCGGGCCGTTTTGGCAAATGGCTTGAAAACCTTCAGGACTGGAATCTTTCGCGTTCCCGTTACTGGGGTACTCCCCTCCCCATCTGGCGCACCGAGGATGCATCGGAAGAGATTTGCATAGACTCCGTGGAAACACTGTACAACGAGATAGAGCGTGCGGTGGAAGCGGGCGTTATGCAGTCAAATCCGTACAAAGAACGCGGATTTGTGCCCGGAGATTACTCCAAGGAGAATTATGAAAAGATAGACCTGCACCGCCCGTATATAGATGACATAGTGCTCTTGTCTCCGTCGGGCAAGCCGATGCGCCGCGAAACCGACCTTGTGGATGTGTGGTTTGATTCCGGCTCAATGCCTTATGCTCAGCAGCACTATCCGTTTGAGAACAAGGAAGGGATAGATTCAGGCGAACTGTTCCCCGCCAACTTCATAGCTGAGGGCGTTGACCAGACACGCGGATGGTTCTACACCCTTCATGCCATAGCCGGAATGGTATTTGACTCACGTGCTTATAAGACCGTGATTTCCAATGGTCTCGTACTGGACAAGAACGGCGACAAGATGTCAAAACGCCTTGGCAATGCCGTAAATCCGTTTGAAGCGATAGAGAAATACGGTTCAGACCCACTGCGCTGGTATATGATAGCCAACTCCGCACCATGGGACAATCTGAAATTTGATCCGGCCGGAGTGCAGGAAGCAGCGCGCAAGCTGTTTGCCACCCTCCACAACACATACTCATTCTTTGCGCTCTATGCCAACGTGGATAATTTCACACCCGACATGCCGGAAATTCCCGTTGCAGAGCGTCCGGAAATAGACCGGTGGATAATATCACTGCTCAACACACTCGTAGCCACTGTTGACGAAGCATTGTCGGACTATGAGCCTACACGCGCAGCCCGCGCCATCAACGATTTTGTCAATGATGACCTGTCCAACTGGTATGTGCGCCTCAACCGCAAGCGTTTCTGGGGCGGAGAGATGAACGCCGACAAGCTTGCCGCCTATCAGACACTATATACCTGCCTGGTTACAGTGGCGCGCCTGATAGCCCCCATTTCACCGTTCTACGCCGACCGTCTTTATCGCGATCTGACCGGCAACGAAGATCAGTCAGTGCATCTGGCCATGTTCCCCGAAGCTAACAGCTCAGTGATAGACAAAAAACTTGAAGAACGGATGCGTCTTGCCCAGACCATCACATCGCTCGTGCTGTCGCTGCGCCGCAAAGCCAACCTGAAAGTGCGTCAGCCGCTGCAGCGCATTATGATACCGGCCATTGATTCAGCGCAAGCCGAATCCATAATGGCGATGAAAGACCTGGTATTGGGCGAAGTGAATGTGAAGGAGCTGCAACTTGTGAGCGGTGATGACACCATGCTTGTGAAACGCGTGAAACCTGACTTCAAGAAACTTGGCCCGAAATTCGGCAAAGCCATGAAACAGGTGGCAGCTGCCGTTCAGTCAATGAGCCAGCATGACATAGCCACACTGGAGCGCGAAGGAAGCATAACACTGCAACTCGGTGACACCCCGGCCACCATAGAGCTTTGCGATGTGGAAGTGATGTCGGAAGATATTCCCGGATGGCTTGTGGCAAGCGAAGGCAATGTGACTGTGGCTCTTGACATAACCGTCACTCCCGAACTGAGAATGGAGGGCCTTGCACGCGACATTGTGAACCGCATCCAGAACATACGCAAAGACCGCAATTATGAGATAACCGACAAAATCGTTCTCACTTTTGCACCCGAGGCCGATGATGCCGACACTCGCGCCGCACTTGAGGCATATGGCAGTTATATAGCCCGTCAGGTGCTTGCCAATGACCTTATGATCGGTGAGGTGGCAGCCGATGACGCCGATGTGGAAGTTCTGGAACTTGACTCGCTGAACCTACCGGTAAAAATAGTGTTAGTAAAGTAAAACACAACACTAATTTTATCACCATCAAAGCATCACGACCATGAATGAAAAAACAAGATATTCCGATGAGGAACTGCAAGAGTTCAAGGAGATAATACTTGCAAAACTGGCAAAAGCCCAACAGGATTACGACATGCTCAAAGCCAACGTGACCAATTCCGAGGGCAATGACACAGCCGACACATCACCTACTTTCAAAATTCTGGAAGAAGGTGCCAACACACTTGGCAAAGAGGAGGCAGGCCGTTTGGCCGAACGCCAGCTCAAATTCATTCAGCATCTTCAGGCAGCGTTGGTGCGCATTGAGAACAAGACTTATGGCATATGTCGCGTGACGGGGAAACTCATTCCCAAGGAACGCCTGCGCGCAGTGCCCCACGCTACAATGAGTGTGGATGCAAAAAACCAGCAACGCGGCAACTAAGCCTGCGGTGCCCACACACCTAACCAATCGTCATGAAGCAGCATAAAGGATTGTTGGCTCTTGGAGTTATACTCCTTGCCATAATACTTGATCAGGCACTTAAGATATGGATTAAAACCCATTTCTATTTAGGTGAGGAATACGTAATCACTTCGTGGTTCAGGCTATACTTTATAGAGAACAACGGAATGGCTTTTGGCATGGAGCTCGGCAGCAAACTGTTTCTGTCGGTGTTCCGCATATTCCTCGCCATAGGGCTTATATGGTATCTGTGGAAACTGCGCACGAACACGACGGTTAAAACCGGATACGTGGTGTGCGTGGCCCTTATCACTGCAGGAGCCATAGGCAACATCATCGACTGCATGCTTTACGGGCTGATTTTCAACAATCCCATTCCGCCGCAGGTAGCCACTCTGTTCCCGCCCGAAGGGGGGTATGCCACTCTGTTTCACGGGCGCGTGGTGGATATGCTATATTTCCCGCTGTTCAGCTTCACATGGCCGCAATGGATGCCATGGGTCGGAGGCGAGCATTTTCTGTTTTTTCAGCCGGTATTCAACCTTGCCGATGCCGCAATATCGGTGGGAATAATCCTCGTGCTGCTGTTTTATACGCGCTTCCTTGCCGAGCCTACGTTAAAAGCGCCGGAAGCCGATAGCGAAACACCGTCCGATACAGATGAATAAGCTCCTTGGCATATTAGGCGCAGCCATATTGTTATGCCTGACCGGATGCTCGCAACGCCCCAAAGGAGTGCTCAACCGCGAGGACATGGCGCAACTGCTCGCTGACATACATATAGGCGAAAGCGTGGTGGAAAACAATTTTCGCCACTATGGCACCGATTCGGCCAGAAGTGTACTGCGCCAGTCAATCTATGCCAAACACGGTGTTACAGCTGAGCAGGTGGATTCATCGCTCATGTGGTATGGCCGCAATATGGATCAATACATAGAAGTGTATGACCGCGTGACAGAAATCCTTAACAACAAAATAGTTGCCGCACAGGAACAGGCGGGATCCTCAACTTCCGATCTTTCAGGACAGACATTTTCGTTTGAAGGCGACTCGGTGGATGTGTGGAGCGATATTCGCTACAGACGTTTGGGGATGAACATGCCCTCAAACTATATTTATTTTTCGCTGCCGTCGGACCGCAACTGGGAAAAAGGCGACGCATATGAATTGCGATCAAAACTTTTGGGCGGCAAGGGTATGGCCGAAGCGGTCATCACCGCCGAATATCACGATGGCACGAGAGAATATGTGTCCACGCGCATGGGTGGCGAGGGATGGAATTCGCTCAAGATAGTGCTTGATTCGGCACGCATGCCGTTTAATGTGGCCGGTTACATATATTATGAACCGAAGGCGGGAGAAACGGCGTTTATTGACTCTATTTCGCTTACCCGCACACGATGGGGGGCACACCAGCGCGAAGCCCGCAGCCGCGTAAAGAGTTTCAAAAAGAAATCGCAATTGTGATACAGCGCATTCTCGCACACAATATAGTGTGGCAAGGGCGCACCTACCACATGCATATAGCCGAACTTGACCCCGAGACCGGTAAGGTAACCATGCGTGCGTTTGACCACGAAATTCCCTCCACCATATTCATTTCAGGCACCGTTCTGCTCATCACGGAGTGAATTTAAGTTCGTTGGTTGTGAAATTTAAAAATAATATTTAATTTTGCGAGGTATCCTATTCGCAGAAGCCTCTTATGGGGATGAGCGGCTGGGACATAATTACATAGAACGCGTTTATCGACGCTTTTTCTTGGCTTGTTGAAACCTGGAAAACTTCAATCGCTGTCAAGAATGTAGCAACGGTAGATGCCAATGTGGATATGCATATATAGCCATTAGTTTATGCGTGAGCATAGGCTATTGGAGTATTTGCTATATTCTGCGTGAGGCTTCTGCACGTTTGCTCGTTCTACAGCGATGGGCAATTCCAGGGCCTCAACAAGCGAGAACGAGCGACAGGTAAAGCTCTCACGCTTCTTTTTTATAACAATCGCCTTAGGGAGCCGGCGAAACAATCATTTAGTTTAACTATGAAAAAGTTAACCTTATTTCTTGCAATGGGATTATCTATACTGCTTAGCAGCTGCGGATTCAGCCGCGAGATAGTCCGAAATTCCAACCAACAACAGACCAATGTTGTCCTTTCCAAATCAAACTACAGGGTGATAGGAGAAGTTGAGGGCAAATCAAGCCAACTTTATGTCCTTGGAATAGGAGGCCTTTCCGACAAATCACTATCATCCACAGCTTTGAGTGAAATGTATCATGCAGCGGACAAAATGAGCTTTGGAAAGAGTTATGCGGTAATCAATGTCAATGTGGGTATCAAGAACTGCATCTATCTTTTCCTCGCAGGACGAAAGAAAGCAATAGCAAGAGGCACATTAATTGAATTTATTCCGGAAGATGAAGAAAATGTAACCGATACATCAAACGCAGCTCCAAGTTCGCAACCGAAAAATGAGATGTCACAATCTGTGGCACAAACCACTCATTCAAATCCGGTTATAGAAAATCCAGAAAAGAATGAGACTACTATTGCGCAAGCACAAACAGCTCCGGAACCGACTGCGAAATCTGATATAATGGACAATGAAAAGAATGTTACTGTTGACAAATTGGTTCTCACCGATGGGAAAACGATACTCGGTACAGTTGAGGAATTCAGAAGCTACAACAGGCGATCAGGCAAAATGGAAACAATGTATCGTATTATTGAGCCAAATGGTAAGAAACATGAATTTCAAAGAACTCTTGTTGCATCAACAGAAAAAGTAAAAATATCGGGAAATGAATACCGAAATCTCAAATTGGGATTGCGTAAATAATAGTTTGGCAGAATAATTTTTTCATATTGAACTGGCATAAAAAACTTTTCAAATTTTTATGCCAGTTCTTGTTGTTGCTATAAAATTCGTATCTCTGCAGCCCGGACTTTATCATAGTAAATCATGACCTGTGCCGGGCAGAGGCAATACTGCACAAAAAATAATATTATATAAAGCTATGAACAAAGAAATAGAATTATGGAGAGGTATTGTTTCATGTGTGCTGATTACGGCACTGATGTTCTGCACTCCATTTGAATCATTAGCGCGAACCTCAATCAACAGGAGCAATATATTAGAAAGCGGCACTCAGATAATTCTTCGTGTCAACGAGAATTTCAAAGCTGACAGCAAAGTAGAGGAAGGTTTTATAAGCGCCATAGTAGATACTGATGTATATTCCACAGACGACACAAGAATACTGATTACGGCTGGCACGCCCGCATATATAGAGTATTCCACGATTCCGAATGGATCATGGGGCGAAGCCGGAAGAGTATGCCTAACTAACGCAACCACGAAAACAATTGACAATAAACGTGTTTCGCTTCGGCTTAGCAATTGTAAAAGCGGAGGGAGCAGGCTTGGAGGCGTAATAGTTCTAACCTTACTATTTTTCCCGCTCGGCCTAATAAGTGGCTGTATGAAAGGCAGCATGCCTAAAATTCAAAGTGGAGCGACCTTTAAAGCGTCCGTGCTTCATAATGTAACTGTTGAATAACACTTCAACCGGCTTTTGCTGCTGATTCCCACTTTCGCCAGGACTAATTGCAAAAAAGTAGGCTGAAAGGTGGTGTATATTATTGTTATCCAATATCTAAGGATATCTGAAAGCTTTTCAGCATGCTGAAAAGGCGTTTTGTGGC
>ERZ827156.627-NODE-627-length-49214-cov-11.912793_pt1 | contig 49214 bp, 45 predicted proteins | sample MGYA00519919_ERZ827156 | MGnify/ENA primary metagenome ERZ827156 (study PRJEB31778, sample SAMEA3449269) | human gut metagenome | biome: human gut; feature: human-associated habitat; material: faeces | place: United Kingdom | collected 2010/2012 ... | reverse complement strand
CTTACGCGGTGTTTCTAAAATAATATATCAAAATTGGCTGACAACTCTACAAAATCAGCATTCACCTCCTTTAAGTTTGGTAATTTCAAATAATAAAACTTATTTTAAATAGAGTAGCGCGAGAAAGGTTTCTGTTTTTAAGAAGCGAAGCGTTCGGGGGGACCGCTGAAGGCTGTTAAAATGCGTGAGCATTTGTTACAGCGTCAGTGGGAAGGGCTAAGCGGATTTAAAAATAAAACCTTTCGGGAGCGGATTTTAATATTTTTTAAAATCCAAGACCAAAGGTTATCCCCCTGGTCTTAAATTTTTATAATACATATTTTTTTATAGAAATAATACCTGTTGCAAGAACAATTAATATTACTGAACCAATTGTTATATATGTTATAGTATTATTTTTAATACCTGTTGAAATTGCAAGTAAAACTTCTGCTGTATCAATATCATCTTCTCCCAACTTTTTATTGCCTGGTGTAGAATCTCTATCTGGTATTTCTTCTTTATTGTAATCCTCTGATATTTCTGCAATATTTGTTTTTAATCCTAAATTATCTTTTCCTTGTATCCATCTAAATATTACTGTAACATCTTTGCTTTCTCCTGGCTCAATTAAAGTATCTTCTAATGCTCTTGTTGCAATAATTCTGTTTTCTTTATTTGTCCAACCAGTATTATCTTCTTCACTAAATTCTAAACCTTCTGGAACATAGTCAGTTATTTCTTTTGCAAAACCTTCTACATCTCCTTCATTCGTTATTCTTATAGTATAAGCAAATTTTACTGAAATTGAATCAAGTTTCTTTTTATGAATTTCTACTTTTGGTATCATATCTGTACTATTATTTCCTGTATTTCCAGTTTCAGTTTCTTTTGTAACTCCATCTTCTGTAACAATTACCTTTGATACATATTTTATTAAACTTAAATCAAAGGTTTTTACTAAAACTGTATCATAGTCGTCATCATCTTCATTTTTAGTATCTACATTTTTTGGTTTAGAGTCTACATCTTCTGTTACATCTTTTCCATCTTCATCCTCATATTTAGATATTTCTGCAACATTTACAATGTTTGTTTTTGATGGTGCATTGTCATTTACTTTGCATAATATTTGTAAATCTCTATAATCTAATCCTGAACCTTGACCATCATCTGTTTGTTTATCAAATGCTTTTAGTTTATTTTCTGTTCCTTTTTCTTGAGATAATATTGAAGTTGATATTGTTTTTCCATCTTGAGCTACTTTCCACCCAAAATTATTATTAAATTCTCCTTCTACATAATCTAAATATTCTGGTAAATGTTCTAAAACTTCTCCAGCATAACAATCTGTTTCACCTTCATTATATATTCTAATATTATATAAAACATATGATTTTGCAGGTACTGTTAATGGGTCTTTTACTAAAGTATATGTTGCATCATGTACTGATGGGTCATCTTTTAATTTTGTTGTATCAACTTTTGTTGCTCTTGAATATGGGTTTTCTTTACTTCCCTTATTTCCATTTGGTGTTAAATATTCTCCATCTGTTATTTCTACATCATTACTTACAGCTGCTATGAATTTTGTTAACGCTAAATCTATTTTCTTCTCTGGAGTTACTTTTACAACTTCATAGTCATCATCATCTTCATTTCTTTTTTCTTTATTCTTTCCTTCTAAATTATCAGATTTAGAATCAACATCTTCTTTGAATTCTTCTCCTTTTTCATTTTCATATTTTGTTATTTCTGCTGAATTTACTAATCTTGTATCTCCTGGTGCTGTATCTTTTACTTTACAAAGTATTTGTAAATCCTTGTAATCTAATTTAGAGCCTTTTCCATCATCATTTTCTTTGTTAAATGCTTTTAATATTTTGTCTGTTCCATTTGCAAATGATAGATATTTTGTTTTTACCGTTCTTCCATCTTGTGAAACTTCCCAACCAAAGCCATTATTAAATTCGCTTTGTACAAACTCTAAATATTCTGGTAAATAATCTGAAACTTCTCCTGCATAACAGTCTACTTCTCCCTCATTATATACCCTAATATTATATAATACATATGAATTCTTATCTACTTGTAGTGGGTCTTTTACTTGTATATATTTTGCATTTGTAGATGTTCCATTTTTTAAATCTTTAGTATCTACACTTGTTTGTCTTATGTATGGATTTTCTTTACTTCCAACTTTTTTGTCTGCTGTTAAATATTTGCCATCTTCTATTTTGTCATTTTGACTTATTGCTGCTATGAATTTTGTTAATGCTAAATCTTTTATTTTTTCAGGTTCAGGCTTAACTTTTATTACTTCATAGTCATCATCGTCTTCATATCTTTTTTCTTTATTTTTTTCTTCTATATTTTTTGGTTTAGAATCTTCATCTTGGTCTATTTCATCGCCATTTTCTCCTTCATATTTTGTAATTTCTGCTGAATTTACTATATTAGTTTCAGACTGCGCATTTTCTGATACTTTACATAGTATTGGTACATCTTTATAATCTAATCCAGAACCCGCATTATCATCATTTTCTTTATCAAATGCTTTTAACATTTTGTCTGTTCCATTTGTTGATGATAAATACTTTGTTCTTAATGTTCTTTTATCTGTTGAAATTTCCCAACCATAACTTGCATTAAATGTTCCATCTACCGCTTCTAATCCATCTGGCAAATAATCTTTTATTTCTCCAGCATAACAATTAGTTTCTCCTTCATTATATACTCTTATGTTATAAAGTATATATGAATTTTTTTCAACTTCTAATGGTGTTTTTACTTGATTATATGTTGCTGTCGTTGCTGTTCCAGCTTTTAAAGCTGTTGTATCTACACTTGTTTGTCTTATGTATGGATTTTCTTTGCTTCCTATTTTTTTATTTGCTGTTAAATATTCTCCATCTTCAATACTTTCGTCTTGGCTTATTGCTGTTATGAATTTTGTTAATGCTAAATCTACAGTTTTTATTTCTTGTGGTGCATGTGTATTTTTTGCTGTATATCCAACTACTTCTGAACCTGTTACTGTTTTTTCATATCCTGTTGGAACATTTTTTTCGTCAACTTTGTATGTAATTATTTGTCCATTTGCTTTTAATGGTAAACCTGTAAATCTATGTTTCCAGTTATTATCTTTGTTTAATGTTATTGTTTCAACTTCTTCATTATTTGCATATAATGTTATACTTACAGAATCTGGTCTAATTTTATCTTGATCATTATTATCGTCCCAAACTTTTTCTACATTTATAGAAATTCTTGGTTCTACAACTAATTTTTCAAAATCGTCATCATCTTCTTGACCCTTATAGTAATTATCTTTGTCTGCTAAATCTGTTTTATTATCCTTATCTCCTTGATAATCTTCTGTATTGTTTTTATTAACTTCTTGGTTTGATTCAACATTTGGTATTTCTGTTTTTGAATCTCTATCTGTTGCATCCTTGTTATTTTCTGAATCATGTGCTTTATTAATCCATGCAACATTTGTTAAAACTATATTATCTTTTGTATCTGCTACACATGTTACTTTACATTCAAATGTTAATGTTTCATAATCCAAGTTTCCTTGAGTATATTCATTTAAATCTTTTGGTGTTCCTGAAATATTAAATGTTATTCTGTTTGTATCTTTATCGTAGCTTACTGAATATGTATTTTTATTTGCTCCATTTGAATCTTTAGATGTTACTGTAGCTTTTTCTACAAATTCTAATCCTGCTGGTAATTGGTCTATGATTTGACTTGCATAACCTTTTTTCTCTCCCTCATTATAAATTCTTATAGAGTATTTAACTACAGAATTTGTTTCTACAACTACTGGGTCTTTTCTATGGTTATATGTTGCAGTTGTACCAGTTGTTAATGAATCTTCTTTAACTTCAGGTATTCTTGCATTTTGAAGGTCTTGTCCGCCAACTTGTGTTATAAACTTTCTTAAAGATAAGTCAAATATTTTATTTGTATTTGTTATATTATATCCACTTATTGTTGTCTCATAATTATCTACTTTATCTTCTGTTATTGTATATGTTATTAAATTATTGTTTTCATCATATTTGTCTAAATTTGTAAATTCATATTTCCAACCATTTGCTGCTGTTACAACTTTTGAATCTACTTTTGTTCCATTTTTTAATAGATTTACTGTTATACTTTCTGGTCTTGTGTTGTCTTTATTGTCACGGTCTACCCATGTTTTTGTTCCTTCTACTTTTGTTGTTGTTGTATATGTGTTTGTTATGTTATATCCATTTATTGTTGTATCATAATTATTTACTTTATCTTCTTTTATTGTGTATATTATCTTATTTCCTGCTTTATTCACAGGTAATCCTGTAAATTCATAGTTCCAATTATCTGTAGCTTTTACTTCTTTATTTTGTACTTCTTCTCCATCTGCTAATAAACGAACTATTATACTTTCTGGTCTTGTATTGTCTTTATTTTCATAGTCTACCCATGTTTTTGTTCCAGATATTGTTGTTGTTTTTGGTGTATGTGTGTTTGTTATTGTAAATGAATATGTTGCGTCTTTTGTTTCATTTGCATTATAATCTGCAAGTACTGGTTGTTCCTTAACTGAATAAGTAATAACATTTCCATTTGAAGTAACTGGTAAATTATCAAATGTTCCTGTCCATTTTTTGTTTTCTTCTTGGTTATTATTAGGTAATACTAAACTTTTTCCTGTATCTTGTCCATCTGCAAATAATTTTATATTAATAGTTGTATTTTCATCTCTTAAACCATCTTGATTATTTGCATCATCCCATTCTTTTTTCACAGTTACACTTGTTGGAATTTCTGATTCTACTTCTAAATTTATAGGTAATGTTGCATTTCTAACTTCTACTGCTGGTTGTCTTGTGCTTTGGCTTGAAACCCATAATGTTTTAGAATTACTATTATATTCCCCACTAACTTTTATTTTAATTTTGTCAGTTGTAATACTTGATTTTGGTATACTTATATAAAAGTCTTCTCCTACAACATCATTTAATGTTTTATTTATATTATTTCCATCTACATCTGATATATATGCTGCTGAATTTTCATTATCATTTATTAAAAGTTTATCTAATTTATATAAAGCTTTTACTTCTTCGCTTATTTTTATTGGACCTACTATATAATATCCATCTAATTTTCCTGCATCTATATTTGTAATTGATGAAATTGTAAGTGGATTTTTTTCTACTGCATATTCAGGGTTTTTACTTGCATATTCATTTGCTGCATCAATTAAATAATGATATAGTATTGTAGCTTCTTCTTGCAAAATTTCTCCTGCATTGTCTGTACCAGATGTTGTTGCATGATAATTTCCTAACATCATCCATCTTGTTGAATTTTCTTCATCCGTTCCATTTGAGAATTTTAACCAATCTGTATAATTATAATTATCATATACGCTATCTGTTCCATTTGAAAAATACCATAAAACTGCTTGTTGCACTGCACTTACTAAATCGTCTGGCATTTCTACAGTAGTAAATTCATCTTTATCTTCATCATAATAAAAATATCCATTTTTTCCTATTTTAGCTATATTTGTATAATCTTCAGTTCCTTTTTCATACATATAACAAGGAATTGTTATATCTGGATCAACAGATATAACTTTATTTCCATATTTAATTCCTGCTTTTGTAAATAATTGTTTTTTATTTTCTAGGTTTTGACTATCTGTTAAATCTTTATTTTGTATGTAAATATTATCTAATACCCACATAATTTGAGTGTATTTATTTTTTGCTATATTGCTATATGCACTATTACTTAAATTTTCTATATCAGATTTATCTGTATTCATATTATAATTGTTATCATAGTTTTCTGTATTATCAGTTGTTTCATCTATAGGCACATCTGCGTCTAAACAATAATATTCTGTTCCTGTAATTGTTCCATTTTTATCTCTAGATAAAATTTGGTAAATCGTATGAGATGAACTATTTATTGCATATCCGTTTTTAGGCACATATGCTTGTTGATTGCTAGAATATACATATCTAAAAGGACTATATTTTAAATATTTTTTCTCATTTGCTGCTAAACTTAAAAAGATTTTAGCGCCAAATGTAACACATAAAATTGCAATAATAATTCCTAAAATAATTCTTTTAGTTTTCATAGTCATTTCCCTTCCTTTTTATATTTATTATTCTTTTTTATTTTACTATTTTCTTGTTTTTTTTCAATAGGTAATTTTTTTCATATTAACAATATGTGCTTTTTCCCTTTACGGATATAGGATTTTGAGACTTTTTAACAAATAATCTACATTTTTATTACATTTCTATTACAATGTGCTTTTTAATATTTTTAATAATTTAAGTTATATTTTTTTATTAAAATTATATACTTATAAAAGATTTATTATTGCAAAAATGATTGGAGGAATTTAATGAATATAAAAAAAAGTATTTCTTTTGCTATTGTATTTTTTTTCACCATTTTTTATTTAAAAACTTCTTGTTTAGCTGATGACTATTCTGAATTTTATGACCCAAATTTTTCATTACCTGTTTCTTCAAATACATCTTCAACTCCTACAATAAATGCAAGACATGCCATTGTTTTAGATAGAGAATCTAAACAAGTTTTATTTGGAAAAAATGAACAAGAAACTTGCAAAATGGCATCTACTACAAAAATAATGACAGCAATTGTTGTTATTGAAAATTGTAAAGATTTGTCTCAAACTGTAACAATTTCTAAAAAAGCTGCTCGGTACTGGTGGTTCTAGACTAGGTCTTTCCACAAATAGTATTATAACTGTGGAAAACTTACTTTATGGCTTGCTTATGGTATCCGGAAATGATGCTGCTGTTGCCCTTTCAGAATTCATTAGTGGAAATGTGGAATCTTTTGCAGAGCTTATGAATTTAAAAGCAAATGAATTAGGACTAAAATTTAGTCATTTTGTTTCTCCACATGGATTAGATAGTGATGAACATTATACAACCGCTTATGATCTTGCTATTCTTACAGACTATGCTTTAAAAAACCCTGTATTTGCAAAAATTGTTAATACTTCAAATTATAGCATTACTATAAATAATTACTCTAAGTCCCTTCATAATAGTAACGAACTTCTAGGCTATTTAGATGGTGTTTATGGAGTAAAAACTGGATTTACAAATGGTGCTAATAGATGTTTGGTAACTAGTTGTAAGAGAGATAATTTAGATATTATTTGTGTTGTTTTAGGTTGTGATACAAAAAAAGATAGAACTTTAGATAGTACTAACCTTATTAATTATATATTTAATAATTTTTCTGTTGTAAATTTAAAAAAATTAATTGAAAAAAATTTTGAAGATTGGGAAAAAAATTCAAGCACTAAATTTAAAATTGATAAAGGAACTTCTTCTAGTTTGAATTTAAAACTTAATTTTGAAGAAATTCCTTATGAAAATATAGCTATAAATAATTCTAACATTAATAATATATCCACACCAATTTATACTGATTTTGAATTTATTGCACCCTTAAATGAAAAAGCTGTCATTGGTAAAATGGATATATATATTGATAATACTCTATTTTTTTCTGTTAATATATTAAATGAAAACAAAGTAGAACGCAAAGATATTTCATATTATTTAAATAACTTTACAAAAAATTATTTTTTATATCTGCAAAACACTTGACTTTTTTAGTTTTTTTTGTTATTATAAGAAGGTATTTTTTGCGGGAATAGCTCAGTTGATAGAGCGCTGCCTTGCCAAGGCAGAGGTCGCGGGTTTGAGCCCCGTTTCCCGCTCCAAATATTTTTTTATTTATGCAACTTTTTTATTTGGTAGCATATAATTAAATATAATACTTTATATGGCGAGTTAGCCAAGCGGTAAGGCACGAGTCTGCAAAACTCTGATGGTGGGTCCGACTCCCACACTCGCCTCCAAAATAAAAAAGAGAAAATGTTTAAATATCTACATTTTCTCTTTTTTTGTTTTTTTACATATTGTCATTTGAAATATTTGTAAATCTATCTTCTCCACCTGGTCCAACATAACTTGCATTTCCAAATCCTAAAATCATATAGAAAATAGTCGGTAAGAAAATTAATCCTATAGTATACCCTATATCTTTACCAAACGATTTAGATAGTTTATTGGCCTGAACAATTGTAAGAACCAAAATTGCAATCCAACCTATAAATGGAATAATTGATGTTAAATATACTAATACTAGCCAAGGTGAAAGCCCTGAAATTCTAAAAAGTACTACTGTATTATAAATAGGAATAAGTGATTTCCATCCAGCTTCTCCTGCCTTACTGTATACTTTCCACATAGCAACAATTTGAGCAATTGTAATTAATAACAGAATAATACCATATGTAGCAAGTATTGAGCCTACCAATGCACTTGCTGCTACTAAACTTGAATCAGAAACTGCTATATCGCTATTATACATACATCTCCCCCCTTTTTATTTTTTATACTTCCATTTTGTCATTTTTCGACAAAAAAGTCAACCCTTTTCTTGCAATATTTTTTCTATATATTCAATAACCTTATTTAGAAATACATTTGTTATAAAACCTTCGTGTTCATACTGCCTTTGTTCATATTTATTTATAGTATATTTAATCCAATCATCTATCATTTTTTCATTTATATTATTAATTGGTATTTTATCAGCAGATGTAAAACTCTCTTTGCAATAATTCCACCACTGTTCATTAATATTGCTATTTTCAAATTTTTTTATTGCATCTTCATAATAAGAATATGCTGTTTCTCTATTATATCCTTTATTTAACAACTCTGGATATATCTCTTCTTGGTAAATTTTATCACACATAATATCTGTTAATACATGAATTAAATATCCCATTAAATAGCATCTTTCATATTTTGAACTATTTTCTTTATAATATTTTACAATATTTTCTGTCCATATATCTAAAGATACATCTCTTTTGTGAGCTTTCCATCTTTCTTCCTTACTTGCAAAACCATACGCATTTACTGAATCTGGTACCATTACTCCTAAATAAAAATTATTTTTATCGAATTCCCTATGAGCTTTTGCAAATTTATATCCTACAAGCTCATGAAATAATATACTTGGCATTTTCCTCTTCCTTTCCTTAAATCTAGAAATATTATAAAATAAAAAAAAATAATTTACAAGTATATTATTTTACACAAATAAAATTTTTAATATTTTCATACTTACTATCTCCTATTCCACTTACATTTTTTATATCTTCAATTTCATTAAATTTACCATTTGAATTTCTATATTCTACAATTCTTCCTGCTAAACTAGCGCCTATCCCTGGTAAAGTTTGAAGGTCAGTTTCATTAGCCTTATTAATATTAATAATCTTATTTTCAGAATTATTGCTTATTTCTTTTTCTACAATACCTTCTCCACAACTATTAATAATAATCTCCTCATTCTTTTCTTCTGAAATAGTTGGTATTTTTATTTTTATTCCATCTTCTAAAACATAAGCTAAATTAACATCAGAAATATCAGCATCTTCAGTTAACCCTCCTGCCTTATCTATGGCATCTTCAATTCTGGCTCCCTCTGGCAACTTCACAATTCCAGGCGTTTTAACAGCACCTGTTATGTGCACTATAACTAATTCTTTGCTTCCCTCATTTTCTTTAGTATTATTTTCAATACTTAACATATTATTATCAATTTGGTCCGTACTTTTTTTATCTATTCCATTATAAATAAAATATAAAATTCCAATTATAATAATAATGCCAACAATAATAACAATCTTTTTTTGTTTATTATCTAAATTATCTAACATTTTTCTTTCAGTTATTAATCACTTTACTTAAATTAATAACTTATTTACCTCCTTTTTAAAAAAATTATTGAATTATTTTTAAATATATTATATATTTTAATAAAGATTATATTTATAATATTGAAAGGATTTAATATAATAATGAGAAAAAAAATATTTACTTTTATACTATTATTTTGTTTTATTTTTAGTAGCCATATTGTATATTCTACAGAAGCAACAGAAAACATACTACAAATATATTCTGAATCTGCAATTTTAATAGATTCTAAAACTGGTTTGGTTTTATATTCAAAAAATGAGAATGATAAAAGATACCCAGCAAGCACAACAAAAATCTTAACAGCAATTTTAGCTATAGAAAATTGCAATTTAAATGACAAAGTCACAGTAACAAACTCTACTGTATCTAGCATTCCTGCTGGATATTCTACAGCAAATTTATTAGAGGGAGAAATACTCACTGTTAAAGAACTTCTTTCTGTTTTTCTAGTACATTCTGCTAATGATGCAGGTTATGCTTTAGCTGAACATATTTCGGGTTCTATCCAAAATTTTTCAGTGCTTATGAACAAAAAAGCAAAATCTTTAGGTTGTAAAAATACTAATTTTACCAATCCTAGTGGTCTCCATGATGAAAACCATTATACAACCGCATATGATTTAAGTTTAATTGCAAAATATTGTATGGAAAATTCAATATTTAGAAAATTCGTTTCTATGAAAACTTGCACAATTCCTGCAACAAATAAATCAAATATAAGAACATACAAGAATACAAATCAATTATTAAACGAATCTTCAAAATATTATTTAAAAGATTGTATTGGCATTAAAACTGGATTTACAACAGAAGCCCAAAATTGCTTAATTTCTGCTTGCCTTAAAGATAATTTGGAACTTATTAGTATTGTTCTTGGAAGCAAATCTACTCCAGATGGAGATAGTGCAAGATATACAGATTCTATAAAATTATTAAATTATGGATATTCTAATTATAGTTTTAAAACAATTGCTAAAAAGGGAGATGTAATTAAAACTATAGAAATAAAAAATGGTTCTAGTGAGACAAAAAGTTTAGATATTATTTTAGAAAATGACTTAAATCTTCTAACTCAAACATCTTCTAAACTTCCTGAACCAGATATAAAATTAAACACTATATTATTTGCTCCAATTGCCAAAAATACTGTTTTAGGCAAAGCTTATTACAATGTAAATGGAACCACTTATTCTGTAAATCTTCTAGCTTCACATGATGTAGAAGAAAATGATATGTTAATTTTTATATTAATATCAAGTCTGGCTTCAATTTTATTAATTATATTTTTTGTAATTTTATTTTTCGAATTAAAAAAGAGAAAAAAAAGAAAAGAAAAATATGATACTGAATATTAAAAATATATTACATATAGTTAAAGTTTATAATAAACTTTAACTATATGGTTTTTATTTATAATCTTTACCAAGTACAACTCTAACATCTACCGTACTTGAACTTGTGGTATTGCTAGATATTGCTCCAACCCCAAGCAAGTCTTTTATTTCATCTGTAATTTTAACTGGCACTGCTGTTTTATTTACAATTGCAGTTTTGGCTGTAGGTGTTGTTGTTCCTGTTTTATAAACATTATATCCTTCATTTTTCAATGCTTTTGTTGCCTTTGTTAAAAGTACACTATCTCCACTTCCATTTAATATTTCAATTTTTATTTTTGCATTTTCTGTATTTTTGGAACTTGTAGTTATATTGCTTGTTGAAGAATTGCTTTCTCCTACATTACCTGTTCCATTCTGTTTTTCAAATAATTCTTTAATCATCTTCTCTGTTGCTGATTTATCATAGATGAAGAAAGACAAGTTATTTGGCCCAAGACTACCTGTAGTTCCAGGTATGTTTGCCATTTCAAGGTTTTCTGTATTAAAGTCTATTGCATATGGAATATAATCTTTTATAAGAGACCAATTAGTTATATTTGTTGTAACATTTTCTTTTAAAATATCAACAAAGCTTCCTATTTTTGTAATATTTTTTAATTTTATTGTTTGCTTTGCAACTTCTTTTAGAAACTCTCTTTGAGTTCTCATTCTTCCTAAATCATTATCTCCATAGCTAGATGGATATGATGTATTATTATTATTATGCCTAAACCTTACTAACCCTTCTGCTTGCTCTCCATTTAATTTTTGCATTCCTTTTTTTAAGTGGATGGATAATTTTTGTGAACTATCATCATAATTCATATCCATTGGTACATCAAATTCTACCCCACCAATTGTATCTACAACTTCTACAAGTGCATTATTACTTATTACTGCATAATATTTTATATTCAACCCTGTAATTTTATTAACGGCATTCAAAGTTTTTTCTGGATTTTTTTGATATAATGCATTTATTTTATCATATGAATTTGCTTTATTTTTATTAGTTCCAATAAATGTATCTCTAGGTATTGAAAGCAATGTTGCTTTTTGTGTTTTAGGGTTATATGATGCAACAATAATTGTGTCTGAAAGTTTAGACGAAATATCTTCACTAACACCTAAAAGCAAAACTGTAAAAGGCTCTAAATTTTGAAGTTTTTTCTCACTTTGTCCCATAGCTGTTTGTATTAGGCTTTTTACTCCCCAGCCATTTTTATACACACTATATCCTACAAATCCACCTATTAATGCAATTAATATCAATATTATTACTAAAAATGCTTTTAAAATTCTATGCTTCTTTTTATTTTTACTATTTTTTTTCTCTTGATTTCTATTTTTACTCATTTGCTATCTATTCACTCTTTTCTTTTTAATTTCAAAACTATAAAGAAATTATAACAAATTTCTACCTATTTATCAAGCTTTTTTACAATAATATTATTTTCATACAAAACTTTTGTTATAAAAGACTCTTCTACAACCGCTGAAACCTTATTATTTCCAACAATTGCATTAACAAAAAATAGTAATGTAACTAGTATATATATAAGTAAAAACCCTTTTAGTATACCATAACCAATTCCACCAATCTGATTAAATTGCTTAATAATTGGAAGTTCTGCAATTCCCTCTAAAACAGTTTTTAATAATATAACTGCTATTCTTGCTATAATAAACAAAACTATTGCTACAATTATATTAACTGCTTTTATAGAAATTACGTCTGCCAATTGCTCTTTTGTTTTATTTTGAACATCTTTTACTATACTTTGTTCTTCTTCATTATTATTATTTACTATTGTTTCTCTAATTTTGCCATAAATATTTGTATTTTTTATTACAATATTTGAAACAGGTTTATATAGTATTAAAGCTACAACTAAAGCTATTATAAAAGCACATATATTAAACACCACTTCAACTAATCCTTTTTTATATCCAATAATTATATTAATAACAAGTAATAAAACTATAATTAAATCTAAAACTATTCCCATTTAATCTCTTTCCTTTCTATAATTCCACAATTTCAACTCTGTCTTTGTAAATTATTAAAGCAATTCCATTTGAAAGAATAATATTTGTAACTTCTTGTTCTGATGTATATTTTTTTATTAATAACCCTGATGTATTTATAAAATAAATATCTGTTCCTATATTTATTGCAATTACATCATCATATGTATATATTTCTTTTGCAACTTCAGGGAAACTATATGTAGTTACTTGGTTACTTCCTGTATTTACAATATTTACAATAGAACTTGAACTAAATAACCCTGATGTTTCTTCTTTTATATATGTTGCAGAGTTTTTTAAATCTACAGAAGCAAATGTAATATCTTGACTAATTTTTGTAATTTCTGTTTCATTATTATCACTTATTATTTTTAAAGAATCATCATACATACAAACCAATTTATTTTTTTCCTGATATTTTATTTTTACCACCATTTTATTAATTTCTTCAGCTTTTGAATAAATAATTGCTTCTTCTGCTTTTTTAGTTGCCTTTTCTACAGATATTATTTTTATATTAGATTGTATTAATGTTCCAGATGTATCCATTTCTGCAAATGCTAAAAATTTGTTGTCTCTTGAAACCGAAACATCAACAACTCTTGTAGATGATAAATAATTTTTAAATAATTCATTTCCTTCTGGACTATATAATGATATAATAGATTTATATGTTGTATCTCCCCAAACTATTGCAACATATCCATTATTATTTACATGTACTTGTAAAATTTCTCCTTCAACTTCCCTTTCCCACAAAAGGGTTTTATCTAATATTAAGTCAAACTTTTTTCCACTTTTTTCTGCTATAGCTAAATATTTATTTGAAGAGTCGAATAATGCTGTATTTACATCAATTGATAATGTATCTGTTTTTTGTCCATAATTATTATATATATTCAAACTTCTATCATTTAAAATACAAATATTCTTTCCATAACAATATATTTGATTGTTTTTTTCTATATTCAAATCTATAGATGAAACATCTTGTGTAGATACACTTTTTCTTAAAATATAGATGTCAATCCAATGTCTTACATCTTCGTTTGCCATATATAAAGAAAAAAGTATGATTATTATAAAAATAAATACAAGGATTACTCCTGCTATTATTCCTTTTTTTACATTAAAAATTTTTTCTTCTTCCATAATTTACCTCTATTCATTTACCATTTTATCAAATACAAAAATAAATATCAATATTTTTTTCAAAAAACTCTTGAAATTCTTGTTTAAATATGTTATTATATATGAAGTCAATTCGTCAGTTGACAAATCGAGGCGTAGCGCAGTTGGTAGCGCGCGTGGTTTGGGACCATGAGGTCGCAGGTTCGATCCCTGTCGCCTCGACCAAAAAATGTAAATTCTGTAGGAAACTACAGAATGACGAAAATTATGTCAAAAGTGCATAAAATACGTTATTTCAGGGAATTGAAATAACGTATTTTTTTGTCTTAAGTCTTTTAAAATCCTTCTATATCATAAAATTTTGTTCTAGAAAATTTTTCTAGAACAAAAATCTAAATTTCAAAAATCAAAAATAAAAATTATCGAAGAATAAAATCCAGTTAATGTAATATTCCAACAAACTGATCTTTTTTTCATATTTTCACTTATAATTCTATATCTTTATCTTTTTCGTTAAATCTTAACTCTCTATATTGATATATATCTAGTCCATATTTTTTATAAACTTCTGCAGTATTACAAGAAATGACTTCTTTATCCGATAATTCTAACGCTCTTACAACACTATCTATTTGCTCATCTGATTGTCCTTCAATTTCTAAATATGGTGGTATTAATGGCCAACTATCTATATCAATTTCTGTATCATCTAAAATATATGTAGTTCTTCTCTTTTCTTGGTAGTTTCTAAAAGAAAATCCTAATTGTTCTAAAATTGCATTTCCACTTTCAATGGAAGAAACCTCCATTTCTGTTTCTAATACTGGTTGCATTTTTGTTCCATATTCTCTTTGTAATTTCTCATTTAATATATGTTTTATAGTTATTGTCGTTTTTCCATCCGTTTCTCTTAATCTTACCCATTTATTCGGATTAATACCAAATTGCTTAACTAGTCTAACCACATCTACCATAGATAAAATTTCTTTTAATCTATCTACATCTTGAATTGATAAAGTATCGTTTAAATGCTTATACCCAATTGCTTTAAAAGTATTTTCTTGTTGCTCTAATGTCATCAAATTGTCTACTTCCAAAAATAATGTTCTTAACTTACTTTTGCATACTTCTATATCATATGGCTTTGAACATTTTTCTAATTGCATCATACAATCATAAAATCTAGAATAAATTGATGGCAAATCATATACATATATTTTTTGAATTCCATCATTTTTCAAAACTGCTCCTAAACTTTCCAGCTTCTTTTTTAATTGTTCTATTTCTATATCTAATACTTTTACTTCTTTTTCTATTTTACTCATAGTTTCCTCCATTTTTCTATGTTCATAATTATAATATATTTTACATAAAATTATCAATTATCATTTTTCTCGCTTCTTTTGATGTTTTTTCATTATTTTCATCTTTAGAAATAATTATTCCTTCTCCCTCAAATACATTTATTTTTGATAATATAGTATTTAAAGCATATAAATTATGATTAATATTTATAAAATCTTTTAATTCTTTTTTTGAAACCCATTTTACCGTATGCTTTAATTTTTCTTCATCGCTAATCTCATCTTTATCCAAATTATCTAGTACTCCATACACTATTTCAAGTTTTGCAAATCTATTTGTTCCATTTGCTCCTTTATATGCTGCAAAAAAATGATTTATTATTGGTATCTCACTTATATATTCTATTTTTACATTTTTATATCCTGTTTCTTCCAATATTTCTCTTTTTGCAGCCTGTTCTATAGTTTCTCCCTCTTCTATACCTCCCTGTACAAAACTTCTATATTTCCCCTTTTGCATATCTTCACATAAAAATTTTTTATTTTGCTTGTCTTCTATAATAGCAATTAAACTGTGTCTTCTTACTGTATTTATACCTTCTTTTATAGAACTTTCTCCCTCACCAGTAAAATATGGCATCACTGCTAATTTTCTTGGCAAATTATATTTTATAGATAATTTATAATCTTGTTTATTATGTAAGGGAACTATAAATTTATTTTTATTACCTTTTATTACTCTTATTTTTTCACCAGTTACAGGATTTATCGCATAAGTATTTTCTTTATAATCCCCTTCTAACATTAATGCTGTTGCTCCATATATTAGTTCTGGTTTTTCTATCTCTGCCATTTTTTCACTTCCGTCAGATATAATTATTTTCATTTTATACATAGTTCATATCCTCCCTTTATATTGTTTGTAGTGTTACAATTGATGTGAAACAAAAAGTATAGAAAAAAAATGATTCAAGTAGTATAATTGAATTATCAAAAAGCCAAAATTATACGAAAGGACTTGAATCCCTTATGAATAATAGTATAACACAAAAAAATGAAAAAGAAAATAAAAATATAAAAAGATATTTATCGCATGTGTATATGTGTCAATGTTTTTTGTAAATTATTTAACATTTTTTACAACTACATTCAAACTACATCCAAAAAATATCGGAGTGCTAGAAAATAAGCAATTTTCAAAAGCTAATTATCCTTGCCTCGACCATAAAAAATCCTGTATCCATTGACAATAATGGATTACAGGATTTTTTCAAATTGCAATGAAGCTCTATAGTTTAATTATATCTTTTTCTTTCCTAAAATTTCTTTTAATAATTTTGTTCTACCTTCTATCTTAGACGGCCTAATATTATTATATTCAAAGCATTTATCTTTAACTTCAATTCTTTCTTTTATAAGTTTTTCATCATAGTTAGCATTATATATTTCTCCTGCTAACATTTTTTCTTTTTCAGTCATATATTGTTCCTCCAATCATAACAAAAAATTACTATCATTCACTCACTATCTATTCATCATTTTTCTTGCCATTTTTTCTTTATCCAAAAAACAAAATAATATAGTTTGAAGATACTAGATAAGCATTTGAACCTGTTATATATAAGTCTACATCTTTATTTATAAATAAACTATCTACTGTTTTTGCAAAATTATGAAAAAAGTTCTGCTTTTAGTAAAGTATTTTCAAATTTTCTTAACTTTCTCCTATTCTATAGTAACTACTCCTGTAACTAAATTAATTAAATTTTCATAACTATCTACAACACCATATTTAACTGCTCCACTGCTTATTGCTTTAAAGTGCTTTCTAGCACAAGCAATTTTTCCTTGCTTTGCTCCTTTTAGTTGTGCTGATTGCATACTTTCTTTTGTTTCTGCAATAAAGTAAATGTATTTTATATCTTTATTATCAAAAACTAATGCCCAGTCAGGATTATAATTTCCGAAAGGTGTTCTTATTTTAAATCCGTTTGGAAGTTTTGCATATATAGTAACTTCTCCTTGTTCTAGTTTTCTAGCAAATTCCATTTCAATAGTAGAATCAGTTATTACATAATCATATATGTAATAATTCTATTCCTTTTACATTTATTTTTTTAACGAGTTTTTGATTATAAGCATCTACTGCATCAAGTCTATATACCATATTATATCTGAACTTCTCTTTGTGAGTAGCTGAATAACGAATTATAAATAAAGGATTGAACTCTTTAAGCATTTCTTCTGTTTTTCCCATCTTTTGTGGTTCGTCTATAATAAGTATAGGATTTGTTGCTTTTAATACATCTATAGGTTTTCTTGATTGGAGTTCGTCAAGTTCTTCGTATATTCTTCTATTATTTTTAGACTTTGTGTTAAATGCTTGATAATTCATTATTATAACTTGTATGCTATTATCTTCAGCAAAATTATTTATATTTGCTATATTTGAAGAATTATTTAAATTATATACAAAAAATCTTATTTTCTTCTTATATAATTCTTGAAAATGTTCCTCTGTTATTTGAAAAGATTTTAATACACCCTCTCTAATTACAATGCTTGGAACAATAACAATAAATTTACTCCATCCATAAGCCTTATTTAACTCATACATTGTTTTTATATATGTATAAGTTTTTCCAGTACCTGTTTCCATTTCAACAGAATAGTTTTCATAACCCTGATTATCTGTATAATCTAGATTATTCTGTTTTTGTACTGTTCTTATATTTTTCCTTAATTCCTCTGATGTAAGCATTATTTTATTGTTTCCAAAAGAGATAATATCTTCAACAGAATTTTGATTCCAATAATCTTTTCCAGTCGCATTTCTTAAATCAAATTTAGCTTCTCTTCTACCAATTAAATCATGTCTAGTTCCTTTAGGTTGTCCTTCAAAACATTTTACAATAGACAATGATGCATCTTCTTGGTATTGTTGCTTTTTAAATTTTAATTTCATTTTTTATCGCTCCCCTAAATTATATTTATTTCTGTATCATTTGATAGTTTTTTAATTCTTTCAAAAACATTTATTTTATCACTATCAGTTTTAAATGAACTTTCTTTAAATACTACTTTTAAAGGATTATATTTACAAATTTCATCTACTATGTTTATATCTATAGTATCATCAAAACATGCAACAAGTGAATTATTTTCTACAAAATAAACTTTATTATTTATTATTTTTCTTTTTATCTATTATTTCTATTAATTCTGAATGCCTTATCTTTTGTGATCTTCCGGCATATCTATAATATATATCTCCATCTTTCAGTGAATATTTGTTCTCTTTGTTTTCGAAATTCTTTTTACAAATTGAGGGTTTGTTTTCCAATTCATGTATATAAATAATCCCTAAATTTTTTCCATCAAATTCATATGTACAATGTTCCCATGTTATTTCTGGTGAAAAATACTCATTAAGATTATTTGTAAATTCCTCTATCTTTAAATTTTCAAAAGAATCAAGACTTTTTTCTTTTAGTCCAATAGACTCTCTTGGTCTATCTTTTATACCAAATATTATATAACCACCATTCCTATTAGCAAATGATGCAATAGTTCTAAAATACATTGCCATACTTCCAAAATTAAATGCTTCCTTAAACTCTAATGTTGCACTTTCTCTTCTTATTAATTTAGTTTTTTCTTTATTTAAAGTAAATAGCTCTGATATTTTTTCTGAACTTAATGGATTATTTTTCATTTTCTTCTCCTCATTTTGCTATATTAAATCTTCAAAATTTTCTTCTAAAAAAACTTTATATAAATCTCCACCCACTTTGATTCATTTAAGCTTAATATTCTTCCTTTCTATGTGAATTAATTTCTATATAAATAATATCATATGCTTTGTGCATTTTTTGTCGAAATTTATAATTTATTATCAAAAAAACAAAATAATTCTGTAACTTTCAATTACTTTCATATTTTGCTTTTCATCAATATATTTAATTATTTTTTTCATCAAGTAACCAATCCAATACATTTATCTTCTTTATTCCCTCAAAGTCTGCATCTAAATCATCATCTAATGTCAAAATGTATTTAGGATAATTATCATTTATTTTCTTCAATGGAGTTAATTCTCTATCTAATATTTTATTATCTCCTTCATTTTCTCCTCTGGTTGTTAATGCAACTTGATAATATATAGTATTTTCTGGCTTTCTTGCTACAAAGTCAACTTCTAAATCATCATATTTTCCTATATATACTTCATATCCTCGTCTCAACAATTCAAGATACACAATATTTTCTAATATATGTCCCATGTCTCGACCAGAGCCTTGTCCTAACATATAATATCTTAATCCTATATCTATTGCATAATATTTTTCTTGAGTTTTTAAAAACTCTTTTCCTTTAATATCATATCTGTTGACTTTAAATACTAAATAGCTATCTATTAATGCATCTACATAGTTTGAAATTGTATTATATGATGAATTTTTTTCTATTCCTTCAATATTATCACTTATGCTTTTCATACTTGTTCTATTTCCTATGTTGTCATACAAATATTTTGTAACTCTTTCTAAAACATTTTTATCTGTTATTCCTTTTCTTTGCATTACATCTTTAAATAAAATAGTATTATATATTCCATCTAAAAATAAATTTATGTTTTCTGGGTTTATTTTATATAATTGGGCTGCTTGAGGAAATGAACTATATCTTAGATAATCTCTAAATTTTCTTGACAAGTCTGTTTTATCTTCAAAGCTTGATAAATATTCTTTAAACGATAATGGCAACATTTTTATTTCTATATATCTTCCTGTAAGCAATGTTGCTAATTCTGAAGATAATAAATATGCATTTGAACCTGTTATATATAAGTCTACATCTTTATTTATAAATAGGCTATCTACTGTTTTTTCAAATTCGTTTACATTTTGAATCTCATCTAGAAAAACGTATGTCTTTTTTCCTTTTACTAATCTTTCTTTTATATATTCATATAATTTTTTTCTGTCTTGTAATTCCTCATAATCTGCGTTTTCAAAATTTATTGATATTATTTGTTTTTCTTCTACTCCAGTTTCTTTTAAGTAATCTTGAAAAATTTCAAGTAATGTTGATTTACCACATCTTCTTATTCCTGTGATAACTTTTATTATTTGTTGATCTTTGAAATTTTTTAATATAGATAAATAATTTTCTCTACTTATTCTTTCCATAAATCTCCTCCTAACTATAATAATTATACTATCTTTTATTATTATAGTCAAGTTTTTTCAAAATTATGAAAAAACTTTTGATTTTTATGATGTTTTTTCAAATAGTTTTTATGTAATTTTTCTAAAAAGCAATAAAAATAAAGAAAATATCAATGTTTTTGAGATTTTTTCTCAAATTTTATTGATATTTCCCTATTATTTTTTATTTGATTACGTATCAAAGTTTTATCTGTCTATATACAAATAATTCAAACTTCTGCATAACGTTTCGTTATTATTCGTATTTTATAACACATATTTAGATATAAGCGAATTTATCATTCTTATATCAACATTTGATTTAAAATCAAATTGTAATATATGTCCATTACTAAATGTAAGGATTAGTTCGCTATCTATATCCATAAAGCCGGCTGTTTCTATTCCATAATACTGTATTTTTGAATACGGATATGAAAAATATGCAATTTTTTTACCTGTGACTCCTTTTACATTTACAACAAAAATTCTATTATTAGTAAATATAACCTGATCTCTAATAGTTTTAAATGCACACATTATTTTTTCACCATCTACTAATAATTTCTCAATTTCTGGTCGTACTTCTTTTATTTCTATAGCTTTTAAGTTTAAAAAATTAGAATCTAAATTAATTCCTGTAGAAATATTTGGCATAACATCCCCTCCTTTTTTATTTTTAACAATATAATTATACCATATTTGTTACTTTCTACAATCCCAAATTTTTTATTTGAAATTTTTATATCTTTTTTTAAACTTCAATAATATCTATGTTTGTATTAATCCATGTTGTTTTAAATTTTTATCTTTCCATATCTACTTATATACATTATATCAAATTCCTCTAATAATGAAATAGCATCATATCTTAATTTATTGTTTTCATCCGCTTCTTTTATAATATCACATACTGTTTGTTCTAAATTATATGTTCTTACTTGTCATATAAAATTATTCCTGCACCAAGTTCTTTGTTAGTTCTTGATATAAATCCAAACTTTTCATAAATGCTTTCTTTGCCCTTTGACGCTCCTAAATATGTTCTTATATATGGATTTATTTTTTTGTATTCATTAATCTTTTCTATTAATTTATTCATTATTCCAATTCCTATTTTTTTGCCTTGATATTCTGGAATTACCATTATATCTTGTATGTATAAAAATATTGTTTTATCTCCCTATGCCAACCCGTACACAGTAATACTTGAAATGGAGACATTCCTCTTGTATCATATGTTTTTTTGATGCAATACTATTTACTATTGTTTCATCATTTTCAACTAATTCTTTTACTTTTTCTAAATTGTCTTCCTTAATATAGTCAAAAATATTTTTGTGTGCCATGACCTTTCCCCTTCTTCTTTATTTTTTGGCTAAAATCATTATTTATTTTATCATATTGTGAATCCCCTTGCAAGCATGACTGTATGTTGAAAGGGCTTTCTTCTATTGTTGCCAGGATATGATTCAGGATTATAACCTTCGGGTTATGAGCGACAGTTGACGGCTTTTTGTACCTTTGTGAAAATTAGAGTTTTTGTTGGTGTTTCAGTAAATTTATTGATTTTGGTTTTAAGAACATTTGTGCATTTTTATGGCATTTTTTGAGGGTTTATTACCCAAATTTTTCCCAACTCATAATGTACGTGTGTTCGTATTCAAAATTAATATTTGCTGAGTTTTTGAAAAGCAATTTTTTGCTATTAAAATTTTAATTTTTATGGAGGTTTTAGATATGAATAATTTTAGAGAAGTTAATGATGATATTTTGAAGGAATGGTTAATGTTTAGAGAGGATGATTTAGCATCACTAACGTGTGATGAAGATAGAAAACATTTTGTTTATTTTGATGAAATTAGTGAAAATATTTTAAGAAATGTTCCTAAGGAGAATAAAAAGTATGTGCAGAAACAATTAAATAAATTGGATGAAAATTTTATGGATTATATTTTTTATTGGAATGAGAAGTATTATAGAAACGGTTTTGTTGATGGAGTGCAGTTGATTGGTGGATGTATAGAAAAATAATTATATTAATATCGGAGGTTAAATATGGAAATAAATAAAGAATTTGTTGAAAATTTAATAAAACAATGGCTTAATTTTAGAGATAACGAGTTTGATAGATTTAAAAATATGAAATGTAATGAAAAATTAGATTTTGATTCATTTAATGATAAAATTTTAAGTTTTGTTTCTGGACAAGACTATAAATATGTTGCTAATGAATGTGAAAAATTTTATAAACATATTGTGAATTTTTCATCTTTCTATAATGAAAAATATTATCAAGCTGGTTTTGCAGATTGTTTAAATTTAGTTATTATGAGCCTTGGTGGAACTGGAATTAATAAATAATTCTAAAAGTAAAAAGTGTGAATAATTTTCACACTTTTTACTTTTCTATTAGTATTCACTTATTTTTATATTGAAAGATCTCTAATTGCTCTTATTATTGAATCTGTATTCCATTTTACTATTTTGTCAGCTGCATTCTTAACTTTAAGTGATGTTTTATCAGATGCCCATGGTTCTATTGCTAGAATTGGCTTTCCTAATTCTTCTGCAATCTTAATTTCTTTATCTATCCATTTGCTATATGAAGAATATACCCCTGCTAAGATAATAACAACACTTGCATATCTAATTTGTTGTTTTATTGCTTCATACAATTCTTTATCATTATTTGCATTATGTATAGGATCATCTTTTGGAACAGAATAGTTCTTATATGTAAAGTAATTTGCATTATCTAAAAGACTTGTTAATTTATTGTATGCATCACTATAACTCCATGAATGACTTATAAATAAGTTATACATTCTTTCACTTCCTTTCCTTAAATTATTTTTATAATGAATAGCGCTATATATAATATTGCAAAAATCCCTGAACTGATTTTTTCATATGTTGTTAGTGGTGTAAGAATGGAAATTCTTTTCCATTCTTACTTATATAATTTTCCATAGCCACTTTCATTAATAATATCAAATTTTACTTTATTTCTTTTTGAGTAATTAATAATAGTTAAAAACCATATAATGCAAATAATTATCCCAACTATTAGAACAATTAGGCTTTGTTTAAAATCTAAATTCTGCATACACATAAAAGAAATAAATGCTAAATTTATAGTTAAATATATATTGTTTTGATTTATTCTTCTATCACTGTTTTTTTCTGTTGACTCGATAAATATTTTGTATTTTTCTAATTCAATTTCTTTTTGATCATTCATTTTCTAAATCCTCCTATTGTTTTCATAGTATATTACACGAAATACATTTTATTTTTTATCTTTGTTAATATAATGTAAAATATAGCAATACTTATTGCATATACCGTAATTATTATTGTTATTTCTTTAAATATTCTTCCTATTAAAATTAATAATCCTGCATTTAAACTAAAAAAAATCATATACAATATACTACCTAATGTGGGTGCTTCACCTTTTGTATAAAAAATCCCACACATGTTAAATGCTAACTTATGTAATATTTTACTCCCTATTATTGCAGAAAATGTCATCACTATTAAAGAATTCTCTGATATAAATTCAAAAGGATTTGGCATAATATTTTCTCTAATAAAATAATTTATCGTACTTATTAATTGATACATATTTTCCTCCTTTAAAGTAAAAAGTAGAATATAGCTTGATTAAATATAGTTTTTAGCTTATTCTACTTTTCCTTTGTTATTTTTATAATTCCAATTTTTCATCAAAAATCACCATACTATGAATTATCTGTTCCAATATAAATAACTCCAAATAATCGTAATCTTTTTTTGTATCAATTTTATTTAAAGCATCTATATATCTCGGTTTGTCTTCCAACTTAATATATATAGGTGGAATATTTTTTAATCTTAATAGCCATAATAATATTCCTCTACAACATCTTCCATTTCCATCCTCTAACGGATGGATTACAGTTAATCTATGATGAATTTTTAATGTTTCTAATATATATTCGTGTAAAGTTAATGTCTCCTTATTTTTAATCAAATCATTAATACTATCTCCTACTTTTATTAATTCTTGTGGAACTAATTTATAATCAACTGTACTTACTTCGGCCCCATTAATTATATTATTACTTTGTCTTGGAAAAAGCATTTTGCTTCCAAAAGGCGTATATTTGTATAATAATTTTTGTAATTTAGATAATTTCCACACTTCAATTCTATCTTCAGTACTCAATACATAATCTAGCATTTCGATATTCCCTAAAGCCTCCAAAACATTTTTATCTTTATCATTTTGATATCTTGAAAAGTCATTATTTAATCTTATATCGGCTAAAATATACTTCAATTTTTCCTCGCTTATATCTACACCCTCTAGTCTATTTTCATTTAATACTAAAAATTGTTTAAATTTTATATTAGTAGCAGTGTTTTCTTTTGGTCTAGCATAGCAATAAAAATCTACAATTTCCCTGGTTAATTTTAGATTATTTTTTATTCCAAATTCTTCTCTTAATTTTTCTGGTTTTATTTTGGCAATTCTCTTTTTTAATGCTTTACTATCAGTATCACCATCAATTTTATGCAATTTATATGCAATATTAAATACACAACTTTCAAAACTAACTCCAAAATATTCTGAAACATATATTACTTTTTCTAAATCAATATATCCTTCATCATTGATGTATTTAGATACTTGCTTTTTTAATTCTTCGATTGGCATTAATAAATATGCTGCAAAATTATCTGCAAACTTTTCTATTGCATTCTTTTTTCCGCTTATAGGACATATAATTGCATTATTTTTATCTTTAATGCAATGACATATCTCATGGGCAGCTGTAAATCTTTGTCTATATAATGGTCTATTAAAATTTATAGCAACAACATCGATGTCATCTTCATTTATCGCTGGTATATACAATCCTTCTAAATCTTTAAAATTTCTTATTACTAATTTTATATTTAAACTTTTTAAAATTTTAAAAGGATTAATTGGGAACTCTAAATTTCCTATTTCTTTTTCATACTGTTTTAACACAGCATTTGCTAATAATTCAGGAGAAGAAAAATAATTTGAATAGTCCAATTCTCTATTCACTAAATTTTTTGTCCTTATACATTTTTTTAAACTTAATTAAGTTAATTATTTCTTCTTGATCTTCTTTTGACAATTCACCAAATGATCTTGCAAACATTGGTATATTTTTTTCTTCTTTTTCTCCCTCTAGCAATTCTTCCATTGTCCATCCATATATTTTAGAAAGTTTAGACAATTCTTCGGCAGAAACCTTTCTTGTTCCTGCTTCAATATTAGTTATAATTACTCTAGATACTCCCATTAATTTTGCAACATCATCTTGTGTTAGTCCTAAATATTCTCTTGCTTTTTTTAATCTTGTACCTAGTTCATTCATTTTTATCACTCCTTTTCTAGTATATTATACTCTCTTTTGTAATAAAATGCAACATTTTTGTAATATTTTATTACATTTTTATTATAATTATAAAAAATAACAATATTTCTTTTTAATATTGATATCTTATTTTTCTACAAATCATAATCCCATAAACTCAAATGACCTTTTACTTCTATTGGTTTTTCAAATACTTCAACATCTAAAACTTGCCATCCATAGTTTTCTTGAAAAGAACTTTTAGTATAAATATCTCTATTTTCTTTTAACAATAATTCTTTGAATTCTGGAGACATCTTTATACAATCTACTAATTTTACTTTTCCTAAAATTTTTCCATATGGTAATTCTTTTGGAAGATATTTTGCTAATCTCTTCATTGCTTCTTTATCTATACCTTTACCTGCATGTATTAATAAATCTCCTCTATATTTTGTTTGCCTGCTTCTAAATTCAAATCTTTTATCGCCTTGAATTATTAAAGTTGCCCAAGGCTGTTTAATTGTTAAAGCTTTCATTTTTAGCTAACTCCTTTATCCTATTATCTTCCCATTCCTCATATTTATTTTTGTATACTTCTTCATCACTTGCTAATATTTCTGTACCATCATCAAAAATAATTAAGATTTTATTAAAATCATTTCCACCGAAGTGTAAATAATCTTGTCCACCATCTATATAACAATTTCCACATTTACAGTTTACTAAATTATGTCTATGTTTTGATTCAATAATCTGATAACAATTTAAACATTTTATTTTCATAATAAACCCTCTATTTATTATAAATTTTATTAAACTCACCTTTTATTTTTAATGCATTCTCACAAAACCATTTAAATGCTTCTTCCCATTCTTCTTGTTCTTCTACATTGCATTTTTTAATAGCCTTTATTCTAGAAGCTTTTTTGTTATCTAACCTTTGCCATTTATATTTCAACCCTGTTTTTTCCTCTATAGTATCTTTATTATCATAGAAAGTATCATATATATTTTTATTATTATCGATATAAACTTCTATTCCAATTTCATTCCTTTGTGTAGCACAAGTCAATGAAATATGATATTCAGAACTTCCCATAGGTAAGTCGTACCAATGTTGTGGTAATGCTTTTCTTTTATTAAATTCTTTTGAATATTTTTCATCACTTGCACCATATTCTGCAAATGCTTGCCAAAACTCCCCTTGCAATTTTTGAGCTTTTCCTAATCCATTACTTGCCTTTTGTGTTTTTCCCCAATCATTTGGTTTCGAAACAACATTAAACTTAGGAGCAGGTGCAGAATCTCCTATTTTCCATAACTCTATTTCTAACAAAAAAAATCCTACTTCTTCATCCGTATGAGCATTTAACCACTCAATAGCTTGTCTGTGCTCATCTCTTGCTCTTTTTACTATCCATATTATTGTTTTTGCATCTTTGCCAGAAGCATATGTAATTATTTTCCCAAGATGATCATGGTTAGAATCTTCCAGTTGATTTTCTATTACAACTTTTCTATCTGTTCCATCTTCCTTTCCATAAATATCTACGCTATATTTTCCAACAGCTGACTCTCTTTCTTCTAAAATTATATCAATTCCTACTGTATTACTAAGTTCTTTTAAATTTTCTTCTTTGCTTAACCATACCGAAAAGTCATATTCTTCATTAGCCCATATATCTCTTAAATTTACTTTTTCAAGTTTACCTAATTTGTTCATTTCTTTCCTCCTAATTTATCATCTCTTTACATTTTAACTCAGCTTGTCTTATAACAGTTTGAACTGCTTTTTCACTTTTGTTAGGTGGATAATTATATTTAATCAAAAGTTTTTTAATTTCGATTCTCATTTTAGCTCTTGCATCTTTTCTAATATCCCAATCTATAGTCATATTACTATTAACCGTTTCTACAAGTTCTTTTGCTATTTGAACTAGGATTTCATCTTTCATTAGTTCTTTAACTTCTGGATCATCACCTAACGCATCAAAGAATGCTTTTTCTTCTGATGATAAATTAAATTCATTTCCTGCTTTTAATTCTTCTTCAATTTCATTTTTTAAGTTTATTAATTCTTCAATTATTTTTTGTATATCTTCTACACTTGTCCTCTCATTATATGTTGCTGCAATTTTTTGAAATTTTGTTGAGAATTTTTCCATCATAACAACATTTTGTCTTCCTATTTGATTTACATACTCTTTTAATGCTCTATTTAATACCTCAACTGCAATATTTTTCTTCTGCATTTTTGCTAACTTATTTAATATCTCATTACTTAATAATGCTAATTGATTGCTATTATGTACTTCACTTATTTGTAGCATTTCATCATCTTGTATTGCTCTTTCTAACATTTTTGCTACATTATCATTTATCTCTTTGACGTCAATTTTATCGCCACTTAATTTTGATATAAATGATCTTACAGCTATAAAAAATAATATTTCATCTTTTAGTTTCTGTGATAAAGCTCCTGTACATAGAGCATACAAACTTTTAACATCATAACTATATTTCATAAATGCTTTTTTCTTTTCTTCTGTTTCTAACATCCAGTTTGCACCTGCCATTATTATTTCGTATTTATCACTATCTGTTGTTGTAGCAAAGTGTCCATAATAGAATCCTTTAAATAAATCTCTTATTAGTTCTACTTTATCATTTAAAACTTTTACTAATTCACTATTATCTACAATCTTGCCTTGGTCTCTCTTTGTATATGTTTTTAATGCATCTAGCAACCATCTTTTTAGTCCTATGTAATCAACAATTAAACCACCAGTTTTATCTTTATAAACTCTGTTAACTCTTGCAATTGCTTGCATTAAATTATGAGCTTTCATAGGTTTGTCCATATACATTGTTCCAAGTCCAGGCACGTCAAATCCCGTTAACCACATATCTACAACTATTGCAATTTTGAAGCTAGACTCCATATCTTTAAAATCTACTTCTAATTGCTTCTTATCTTTCTTAGAACCTATTGCTTTTTGCATTTCTTCATCATCTTTATTATTAGATGTTATTATCATATTGACTTTGTTTTCCCATTCTGGTCTAAGTTCTATGAATTTTTTATACATTGTAAATGCAGATTGTCTTGAATATGCTACAACCATTGCTTTATTAGCCACACTTGTTTCTATTTCCTCATAATGCTTTATAATATCTTTAACTATCATTTCTAGTCTATCTGGATCTTCTATTATTTGTTTCATTGTAGCCATTGCTTTTTTAGATTCTGCTATTTTATAGTCATCTATACCTTCTTCTGTTTCAAGCATATTGTAATAATCATCTATCTCATCTAATATCTTTTGATTTAGTCCAACTCTTGCCATTCTTGATTCATACATAATTGGTACTGTTGCACCATCCATAATCGCTTGTGTCATATCATATGTATCTATTATATTTCCAAATACATTCGTTGTTGACCTGTCTTTTGTTTCAACAGGTGTTCCTGTAAATCCAATATATGTTGCATTTGGAAAAGCATCATGTAAATACTTAGCTGTTCCATATTTTTTATATGCTTCCATTTTTGCTTTATCAAATTTTATTGTTGCATCTAATCCGTAATGGCTTCTATGTGCTTCATCTACTAAAACTAAAATATCGTCTCTTTGACTAAATACTCCTGTCTCTTCTTCAAATTTTTGTAATGTAGTAAAGAATATTCCACCAGATTTTCTTCCTTCTAATTTTTCGTTTAAATCTTGTCTATTTTCAATTTGTACTGGTTCTTGTTTTAGGTATTCTGAACATTTTGCAAATGTTGTAAATAACTGATTGTCTAAGTCATTTCTATCTGTTACAACTACTATACTTGGATTATTTAATACTTTTATCATATTGCCAGCATAAAATACCATTGAAAAGCTCTTTCCACTTCCTTGTGTATGCCAAAGTAATCCTGCTTTTCCTGTTTTGTTATCTATTGCATTTTCTGTACTGGTTATAGCTTTTTTAACTCCAAAATACTGATGATATGCTGATAAGATTTTATTATCTTCACTCCATAATATGAAATTACTTATAATATCTAATAGTCTATCTTTTCTGAGCATTCCATTAAATAGAGTTTTATGAGTAGGCATGTTCTCTAATACTTCATCTGTGTCTTTTACTTTTTTCCATTCTGAAAATCTACTCCATGGACTGGTAATAGTTCCTGCTCTTGCTTGCACCCCATCACTTACAATCATAAATTGGTTATAATAGAATAGTGATGGTATGTGTACTTCTTGATAGCCTTTTAATTGATTGTATCCATCAATTAACTTAACATCTTCTCTTACTGTTGATTTTAATTCAACAACAACTAAAGGCATACCATTTATAAATATAATTATATCTGGTCTTTTTTCACTATGCTCAATGATTGTATACTGGTTAATTGCTTTGAATGTATTATTTTTGATATTTTCAAAATCTATTATTCTAACAGTTTTATATTTTGTTTCTCCATCTTCTTGAATTGGTACAGATATTCCCTGTAATAAATATTTAGTAAATTGTTTATTGTTTAATATAGTATTGTTATTATCTAAATTTCTAATTGTTCTTATAACTTCTTGTATCTGTTCAAATTCAATTCCTCTATTCATTCTTTCTATTGCTTCCAAAAGATCTTCTTCTAACAATACTTTAGAAAAATCTGTACGTTCCATTTCATATCCATTTATGCACTCATATTCTAATTCTTTTAATATTTCCATTGTTACATTTTCTAGCGTTTCTTCATCAAACATAATTTGCCCCCTACAAAATTATATTACATATCTTTTTTCCTATAGAATTCAAAACTCTACCTTCAATAATATTTTCTTTTAATTTTTCATAATCTGCAAACATTATATTGCCTAAAATTCCCAATGAATATAATCTTTCTACTCTAAAATTATCTCCATCTTTTCCTTTATATTTTGCACCTTCTTTAATGTACTTTAATATTAATAAATCTTCTAAAAAAATTCTATTTATTATTTCAGAATACTCACAAAATTCATTCCAATTAATTATTTGTCCTATATAGGCTTTAAATAATTTAGCCAACATAATACTTTTCTCTTCATCAATAAACATATTTAAGTACAATAAAACTCTTCCTAATTCTTCTTCACATTTTCTAGTATTGTTTTCTATTGTACTTCTATATGCAATTAGCTTTTCTTTGTTAATTGTCCCATTATTTAATTCCTTAATAAAAGTCAATGTTTGTTTTAACAGATTTCTATCATAAATATTCTTTGCTATTTTTAACCCACTTACAATAGAATTGACAATTGGAATATCCTTTAGTATTCCATCTTCTATAAAATTATCAATTCCTAATTCTAAACAATCTTTAAATACATCCTCTGTATTACAAATTAGTGAATCCTTAAATTCATTTGTTAACTTATCCATAATTCTCCTACAAATCTAATTCTTCTTCAATTCTTTTTTTCTTTTTATTTAACATTTTTAATATAAAATCATCATAACTCTCTTTAGGATAGTTTTCTTTCTTTTTTATAATAGTTTTTCCTGCAAATTTTTCTGCCAATGTAGTTAGTGCTCTGGATAATCCAGCAAGTGCATCAGTTTCAATTACCGTATATGTTAACTCATTATATAATATATTTAGCTGTTCTAAATGTTGTTTTAATGTCATATCTTTACTTCTTGGAACTTTGCATGCAATCAACTTTTTTTCTATTATTTTTTCTACTTGATAATTAGTAGCTTTTTTACTTTCTGTACCACTTCTTACATATATATCTCCATCCTTAATGTGCGTTCCATCTTTACAACAAATATATGGTAAATTTTTTGGTTCATCTTCGACAATTAATATTTGAAACTTTTTATTTTTTAATTTCTCATATTCTGAAGTTTCATATTTAAAATCTTTTAAATGATATTTCAGTGCATCTGGTATATATTTTTTTATTCCTTTTTTTAATTCTGCTGCATCTTTTAGCTTTTCAATACCATCTATTTGAAAGGAGCCATCATCTAGTTGATGCACTCCAAATACTATGCATCCACCCCCAGAATTAGCCATTGCTAATAAATGTTTTGAAATTTTTTCATTATCTTCCCATTCTTTTTTAAAATCTAATTGGTCTTCTTCTCCCATATGATTTTGTAATAAGTACCTAAAATTTTCTAAATTTGGCTCCTTTAGTACATCATACAATGCATCCTTATTTAACAAATCCATTTTTTCCTCTTTTCTATAATTAAGCTTCTAATTCATTTTACTAATTAAATCTTTATCTTTTCTAAATCTATTTCTCCATTCATTAGTTTTGGTAATAGTGTATCTCGCAATTGTTCTAATCGCTTGTTTTCTTTCAAATTTTCTATATATTTTTCTAATATAGGTGCCATAATTTTATCCATTTTTAATATTTCATTATGATCTGGTAATAAAACTTCTGCATTATCTAATTCATTTCTTTTTATATGTCCCATTGTAGTAGCTTTCCCTGCAGCAATTTGTATAAATTTATCTAAATGTTTTAATGTCCAACAATAATAAAACCATTTAGGAAATTTTTCAGATGTAACTTTAAAAATATGTTGATTTAGTCCCGCTTTCCCATTACACCATATTGTCATACATAAAGTACCTGACCACGCAAACAAAACATCTCCATCATTTACAATCACATCTTTATCGATATCACTACTACATCTTTCTGTATCATTTGATAGTCCTGAATTCATTTCTTTTATCTTTATTACTGGCAACCCCTCTTCGCCGATTGGTCTATACTTTTGCATGGCTAAACCATTTTTATAATTTGCAATAGATGATAAATTAGTTTTTGTATAACTTTCTAAATTATCAACCCAGTTATTAAATTTCAATTTTATAATTTCATATAAATTATCATTTGTTTTATTATTTAGAATAATCTTATCATTGATATTTTTTATAATTCTTGCTATTTTATTTTGATATGTTATTTCTGGTATTTCAATTTCTATATCTTTAAATGCTTTCAATATAATTCTAGGTAATGCTGACCCCGAAACACAATTTTCTTTTGTATATTTCATTACTGATGGAGTTTTTAGTAAATAACAAAGAAAATACGGGTTTACTAATTCCATATTAGGTCTAAATATTGCAATCGATGATAATATAGCCTTTTTATTTTCTTCTTCATTAACAAATATCTCTTTTAAGTAACTTCCATCTTTTGCTACTAAAATATCAAATTTTTTAGGCACACAATCTTGATGAACCATAATTTCATAATCACCACTAGATATATGTTTACAATTTTCATAATTGAATTCAAACTCTAACATATCTTTTACTGATAGCATAGGAATATCACTATTCATATCATTTTTTGGGCTAAAATGTGAACCATCTGTGATTTTAATACAAATATCTTCTAATCTACATTTCATAACCAATAGCCTCCAAGTTCTTCTTAATTTCTTCTTCCAACTTATGAGACTCTTCAAATTGTGCTTTTAATTCAGTTGTTATTGCTTTCATTTTTTCTTCAAATGGTATTCCATCATCTTCTTGTTCTTCTGTTCCTACATATCTACCTGGTGTTAATACATAGTTATTATCTTTTATTTCCTCTATTGTAGAAGCTTTACAGTATCCCGCTACATCTTCATAATTTTCATTGTTTTGGAAATTGTGATATGTATCTGCAATTTTAGATATATCGTCTTCATTTAGTTCTCTTAATTTTCTTGTTACCATTGTTCCAAAATTTCTTGCATCTATAAACAATGTTTTCCCTTTTTGTTTCTTGTTTCTATTTAAAATCCATATGCTACAAGGTATTGTAACTGTGTAAAATAAATTAGATGGCATTGATAATATACAATCTACTAAATCTGCCTCTATTAAATTTTTTCTGATTACCTCTTCTTGTCCCCCTGCTGATAAAGAGCCATTTGCAAGTATTATTGCTGCTTTACCATTCATAGATAATTTTGATACCATATGTTCAACCCAAGCAAAGTTAGCATTTCCTTTTGGTGGTATTCCATATTTCCATCTAGGATCATCTAATAATTTTTCTTGTCCCCAGTCAGAAATATTGAATGGAGGATTAGCTAATACAAAATCTGCTTTTAAGTCTTTGTGTAAATCATTATGAAATGTATCGTCTGCAAACTTTCCTAATCCGTCATTATTTATTCCTCTAATAGCAAGATTCATCTTTGCTAACTTCCATGTAGTTGGATTTTTTTCTTGTCCATATATAGTTAGATTTCTTGCATTTCCATTATGTCTCTGAATAAATTTTATACTTTGTACAAACATTCCTCCAGATCCACATGCAGGGTCATAAATTCTACCTTGATATGGTTCAAGAATCTCAACCATTGTTCTAACTAAACAAGCAGGTGTATAGAACTCTCCACCTTTTTGCAATTCATTAGATGCAAATTGTCCTAGGAAATATTCATATATTCTTCCTAAGATATCTTTATCTTGTGCTTCTTTACTTCCAATTTTTATATTAGTAAATAAATCTATTATTTCTCCCAAGTTTACATTTCTGTAATTTGGACTATTAAATTCTTTAACTAAAACACCTTTTAAAGATGGATTTTCTCTTTCTATTTCTTCCAATGCATCATCAATTATTTGTCCTATATGAGAATCCTTAGAATGAGCATTTAAATATTCCCATCTAGCCCTAGCTGGAACATAAAACACATTATCTGCCTCATAACTATCCCTATCCTCTTCAAGTCCATAACCATCTTTTACCAAGATTTGATATTTCTCTTCAAATGCATCAGAAATATATTTTAAAAATATTAATCCTAATATTATAAATTTATAATCTGAAACAGGAACTGCCCCTCTCATTTTATCAGCAGATTCCCATAATTTTTTTTCTAATTTTATTAATTCTTCTTCCTTCATTTTGCACCTCAAATATTTATAATAATTCTATTATATTTTATATCATAAAATGACAAATTTCTCAACAGGTACTTCTAAATATTTACAATTAATTCCTATGAAAAAAATGATCATATGGATAACCAGCTTTAATATATAATTCTGTCAATTCCATTTTGTACTTTTCTAATAATTCCAAATACTTTTGTTTAAATACATTCTTACATATCCATTCAACTCCTTCTTTTGAAATTACCACTTTATTATTTATTAAAAATTTATATCCTTCTAATCCGTTATCACACATTTCCTTAATTGCTTTTCTAACCGTAATATCTTTTCTATTAAAATACTTACATAACTGTTTTATATTCATATCTTCCTTCCACCAATTTTCATTGTGTTCTACTTTCAAAAAATCCTCATACAATTTAATTCTGATTTCAAAAAAATCCACATCAGCATCAGTTAATGATTTATCTTTTTGAAAATATACATTCTTTAACCATTCATATCCTTCTACTAAAACAAAATATTTTCTACTTCTAATTTTCTCACTTCTCCATCTACAAGTTGGATGTTTTTTTAGCATAACATCTATAGCTTTTCTTAAATCCATATGAGTTATTTCTTTTCCATGTTTAGTTGTTATTCCTAATAAATGTAATCTCTTTAAAATTTTATTATACGATAAGAAAATACTATCTAAAACTTGTTCTGAATCTCTTCTCATTTTTCATCACCTTCTTGTTATAGAAATTTATTAATGCTAGTTTACGAAGCATTAATAATTAGCAAAATTTATTTTGCTCGAATTTTAGGTAGTATTTTTTAGTACCTAATATTCGCCAGCCTGGTGTCTTGACACCCTTTTTGCTGTTTAGGGCAAAATGCCCTAATACCCTTTTTGCTCTCCGAGGGAATTTTTTATTTCTATTTTTTATAAAATATTTTCAAAAAAGTTCAAATTTTCATAATAAAAACTTGAACTTTTTTGCTTTACTTTTGTTATAAAATATATTAAAATATTTTTTAGATTTTAGTTTAAGTTAGCATTTAGTTTAGTTGCTTTTGCTAACTTTTTCTTCTTGGTCATATTTTTTTAGTTCAATTCCATAGCACATTTGATACAATTTTTGTATTATGGCTTCTGATAATTCTTTATCATTACTCTGATAAAATCTATTTAACAAATGCTCTCTATCAAACTTTGTTGTTATAATTATAGGTAACTTATTTTCATTTCTGTTTTGAATAATTGTATATAATTTATCTAATGCCCAGCTACTTATTTTTTCTGTTCCTAAATCATCAATTACAACCATGTCTATATTTGAAAATAAATCAATTAATTTGCTTTCTGATTTTGAATTATCTTTAAAAGTTTCTTTTATCATATCTAGTAATGATGTTAATCTCCCCATCAGAACTAATTTATCTCTTTTAACTAATTCATTAGAAATAGCTACTGCTAAATGTGTTTTACCTGCCGATGTATTTCCTGTAATAATAAGTCCATTTTCTTGCTGATTGTTTATACATTGCTTAGTATAATCTTTTACAATTTTAACTTCATTTTTATTTATATTAGTAACTATAAAATTTTCAAATTTATATTCTTTTAGCCTTTTACTAATATAATTTTGTGAGTAAAATTGATTAATTATTTGTTTATAGTATTCTTTCTTCTTTTGTTGTTGTATCTTATAATCAATTTCATTCCAATAGTCTTTTGATTTATCACAGGTACACCTTTCATATTCAATTGAACTTGCGTCTATATTTGCATATAAGTAATCTAATCCAATTGCCTTTAGCTCTTTTTCACAAAATTTGCATATACTGTGGAAATTCTTTTGAGAATCATCACATTTTATATTGTCTAAATCCATTTATATTTTCATTCTCCTTTCTGTTCTTTATTATATTTTCTTCTACTATGTTTTTATCTTCTTGTGTGTTACCTAATGTTATTGTAACGTTACTTTTTTCATTTTCACTTTTTAATTTTTCACGATATTTTTGTTGTCTAATTCTATTTTGCTCTTTATATTTTTCATATGGTTCAATACTTTGATACTTGTCCCAGTTTTTTATTTTGTATGCTCCTTCTTCTATAATTATCATATTTAATTCAAGCAGTTTTTTAATAACTTTTTCAATTTTTTTCTTAGATTTTCCCATAATCTTTGAAAAATTTTCTATTGTTATTGGTTTATTACTACCTATTACTAGTTTCCCATTTTTATTGCATTCTGCAGCAATAATTAATAATTGAATCCATACTCTAAAATATGTATCTCCATCTGGCTCTCTTAGGAAGATTTGAATTTTTCTATTTGAAAATATTTTTAATTCTAATTTCAACCATTGTAAATTATACATATCCTCCTTTTCCCTCTTTCTTTAAAATCTAATTCATAGATTGTTGTTCCATATTGCTTAAATATTCATTTAGAGCATTTACTCTAAATAAATATTTTCCACCAACTTTACAATATGGTATTTGTTTTTTTCTAACTAGTTGATTTATTAACCAGTAAGAAATTCCCAGGTACTCTGATGCTTCTTTCATCGTTAGTGTAGTTCTTTTAATTTGTGTTTCCATGATTGCATATCTCCTTTCGTTTTACTCGAAGAGAGAATTTTTCTTTTCTACCTCTTCTGCTATATAGCCCACTAACACGAAAAAAATATGGCATTTTTTAAAAAATTTTTTAATTTTTTCTATTAATTTTATTTTTTCTAGTGTTTTCAATGGTTTGAATAAATATTATTTAACAAAGTTATTGCAAATTTTGTAGAATTTTTGTATAATTTAGATGATTTGTTAGCAATTTTATTTTTAATATCATATTGCAATTTATGTTATTGGAGGTCTTGTGTGTTAAGAGAAAATAATATTTCAGTAAAAGATAGTTTTAATATTTGGTTTAATAGAAAAAAAAGAAAAGAGTTTTATACATCATCTGTAATAATGTATAAAACTGCTTTTAATCATGATCACAATAATAGATTTCCTAATATTTTTCTTAAGTCTGATGAAAACAATAGAGAAATTTATTTTACTTCATCTAATTTTAGAGAACCTTTTGAAGAAAAATACGGATCTTTCTTAATTAGATTTATTAATGCTGACTTTTCATCTTTTGATACTGCATATTGTACATTCTTTTGTTTTTATGGATTTTCAATATTAAAAGAATTTTGCAAAGACATTCCAAAGCCACAATTATATAAAACTAAAAATGACTTTATTGAAACTTATGAACCTATTTTTATAAAAATAAAACCTAAAATAAAAGAACTGCAAAACCTAATTAGAAGATGTATTAACTATATGTACAATCTAAATAATATCTCAAAAGATAATAATTTCTCTCCATTCGAAAAATATCTTTCATTTACAATATATAATAATATATTTAAGTATTCTACAGATATTGAGGTATTTTATTTTCAGCTATTTGCACATGATACATTAAATATAGCATCACAATCCATCACTCCTAAAATAGTAAGAGAACATTTACAAAATGGAATAATAAATATACAGGATAGTGCTGTTTTTCACACATCATACTTGTCAAACGTGCTCTATGTTTCACTAGCAGAAATTGCATCAAATGAAGATATTATAATAAAAACTTGTAAAAACTGTAGTAAATATTTTATTCCTATTAAGAATACAGAAAAATATTGCGATAATACTTATTATCAAAATGAAACCACTTGTAAAACTACTGGTGCATCTAGTTCTTATTCTAAAAAAAGAAACTCTGTGGAAGGAATTAAATTATATAGAAATAACTATCAAAGAAGATTAATGCAAGCTAAAAGATCTGAGAGTGAACAAGTAAAATTAGCTTTTGAAAACTGGAAAGAACTTGCTAAATCAAAAATTAAAGAATTTAATGCGAATAAAATTTCTGAAGAAGAATTACTTGAGTGGATGAAAGAAAATAAAAACATATAATTAGTTATTTGATTTTTATAGTATATATTTCAAAAAAATATGATAAGATCAAAATAAATCTTATCATATTTCTTTAAGCCAATTTATATTTTCTATTGTAATATCATTAAAACCTAGGTCTTTTAATGCTTCTATATAAATAATTTTACCATTTTTTATATTTGGTTTTGATTTATATACTTCTATTTTTTCATTTATTTTTTCTATCTGTATATAATTTTTATTTTCTTTTATATCTTTTTCAAGCCTAGTAATGCATAATTTTAACAGTGTTTCTTCTGTAGAATATATTCCATATGTGCCACAAAAATATATTAGTAAGTTAATATGATAATTTATAAGCATTTTCCCTTTTAATAGATTGATGAGTATTAATCTATATATAATTTCAAAAGTTGTATTCTTTTCACGATACTTTTTTGACATAAGGAACTGTATATATTCTTTTGTTATATTTTTCTCTTTTTTTATTATTTGTACTACTTCTAAGTATTCCGTCCTTATTTGTTCATCAAGCTCTTGAAACTCTTTCATTAACTCGAGATTATCAGTCTGTACATTTTTATCAATTAGTAAAAATATTATATGAAAAATAAGTGTTTCTGACATATCTTCTAATGTTGTTTTTTTACTAGCTACGTAAATACTTTCGATTTTTTTTGCAAATTCTAACGGATCATGGTTTATATTAGCTGTTATTAATTCTCTTGGATTATTTTTACAAATATTCATAATTTTTGATAATTGTACTGCTTTTTCTATATTATTACTCTCTATTAAAAATATTCTAATTTCATTTGGAAATAGTGCTGTTACACCCATACCATTTTTATTTAAATCATTATATATTTGCAAATAGAAGTCAATCATATCTTGTTTTCTTTTATAGAAAGATAATAATTTAAATATATGAATATATATAGCTTTTATTTTCTTAGCAGTATCGTTGTCGTTGTTCATATTATTTGAATATATAGTCATTCTTGTATATGGTTTTCCATATTCTTTATTAATTTCATCTAATTTGACATTATCAATTATGTATGCAGTGAAATAAGCAATTATATGTGTAAAATAAGCTACTAATCCCCTTTTGTCAGAATTTTGTAATATGATTCTTGTACACTCTAAACATATTTCTATATTATCCTCAAATTTATTTAAGTAAAAACATCTAATTAGGTACTCCATATAAAATTTTACCTTCATCTCTATATCAAGCATAGAAATATATTTTAAACTTTCTTTTGCATATTCATATGAATTATCTTTATCTGTTTCACCACATATATCACTCAATTCTAATCGAACCCATATTTTCTCACTTAGTTCTCCATCAAATTCATCATACTCTAAAGCCTTTTCCAACCATATTCTGGCTTCATTATATTTTTTTAAATAATAATACTGATGTCCAATCATACTTATAATAATGAATTTCGATCTATTATCTTCTACATTTGCGACTTCAGATATGCCATAATCAAATCCAGCACTATCCTTTAAATACTCACATTTAAAGATTACTACATTCCTTATAGAAATTGATGTTATAAAGTCATCTCCTACTTTTTTACCAAATTCAACTAGTTGTTGATTAATAGGAATAAGCTTTTTTATATTTTCAATGTCTTCTGGAATATTACTCTTCAAATTAACCCATGTCTTATCAATATAAAAACTATACATTTCCTCGAAATCAAAAAATCCACTTAATATATTTTTAAATTTTAAATATTGATTCTTTTCTAAAACAGATAACACATCTGCCCAGGATTTTAAAAGTTCAATTTCTCCTTCTTTTGGTATCGTTGCCCAAAGTAATGATTCTACTCCTAAACTATCAATTGGATATTTATCTTCTGATAATTGTTGTTGTATAGATTTTAATATTTCTGGATTTTTATTCTCACTAAGAAGAGCCATTTTTAATAATTGATTAAACTTATATGGATTTTCATTTATAAATAATATTGCAACTCCAGCAATTAAAAAATCTTCATAGTTTTCTTCTTTTATTAATTTTATTGTTAATTTTAAAGTGTCATTATAATCTATTCCAAATTTTAAATAATATTTTAATTGTGCTACTCTAATTTGTAATTTCAACATTGAGTCCATATTTGGCAAGTCAAGGTCTTTCCATACAGATTTTATTCCCCATTCGTCTTTAATATCTTTTTCATACATTTGATTGATTGTTTGAAGATATAATTTTCCTGCTTCATCATACTCTTTTGCTTGATTACAGAATCCCATACATTTTATTACATCGAATGGATTTAAAATTTTCTTATCAAGAATGTTATATGCCATTACCTTATTAATATCAATAAAAGTACTACTATTTATATTTTCTTTGGATATTTGAGCTATTAATGGATTTGTTTTATATATATTTTTTTCATTATCATATTCCACAAAAATTCCTTCAATTCCCCTCAGTATTTCAGCAGGATTATTAATTTGTGGTTCAACTTCACTTATTTTTTTTATCTCATCTATTGTCAAATCATAATTTATACAACCCATTCTATATAGCAGTTCTTTGTTGTTATCTCCGCCAACTCTGTCTAGTAAAATATCTTGTATTTCACCCTTTATTTTTAATACATATTTTCCATCTATAATTCCTATTAATCCATTTTTTAATATATCCCAATTTTCCTTTTGCAGATATTTAATAATTTGTTTAATAACAAAAATTTTATGATTTCCTGTGATTTCAATAAACTCTATAATCTTATCTTGATATATATAATCTGGTGCATCATATAATTTTAATAAATCAATTACATCATTTTTTTCTATTTTATCTATATTTATATACAAAATATTCTTTATATTATCTTCAAAAATATTTTCTTGACTAGTTAGGGATGTAAAAACAATTTTAATATTCTTGGTATTAGCTTCTTCTAATAAATTCTCCAATAGACTTTGAGCTTTAGAATTTTTATTTAATTTAGGAAGATTATCTATAGCTATAATTAAATTTTCTTTATTTTCTAATTCTAACAAAATTTGCGAAATTATAGATAATATCTTTTCAACTTGCCTTACGTCTTTATCAATTAAATTAATGTATTTAAAATTGCTTTTATATTCTGATGATAACAATTTAACTATTGTCGTTTTACCTGACAATATCTCACCAAAAATGTTTATATGATTTCCTTTATCGATTTCACTTTTCAATCGATTTATAACTTGTTCTCTCTTTATTATAGCTTTAGGTAAAGAGTTAATAGGAACCAAAGATACTTCATAATTATCTAATATATCAACATTATTAAAAGTGTTTAAAATAGGTAATTTATATATTTTTTCTAAAATATTTATTGGATTTTCTTCTAAAATTTCATCAAATACTTTTTCTTGGCTAAAAACATGTTCACAATATGAAACTGTATAGTCTATTGCTACCTTCTGGTTTTCTTCCTTGTTTTTTACCTTATTACCATCTCCCCAATCAGATATTCCTTTTACTACAACCCATTCATATAGATTATGATTTAAACATGCTGAAACCAAACCCGTTGCTTCCATTTCTCCACCTATAATATAAGTCCTATCTCCCAATTCAAGTAATTTATTTTTTTCAGTCATAGAATCTATTATTTTTTCTCCACTCGCTATAGTTCCAAAATGTATTTTAGGTCTTACACTGTTACTATTCTCCCATATATTATCATCCTCAAATTTTTTTACTAATACTTTTCCTGCGTTCGAGTATGGATTGTCTACATATGTATAACTTAAAGTCCCATCTTTTTTCTCTTTAACTTTATATTTTTCATACATAAATATATTTTTTGAAATTAAAATATCTCCAATTTTCTGATTGAAATTAGCCCCTCTTCCAAATGCTATTCCTATCATTACTACCATTTTTATATCCCATACATTTAAAGCTTTATCTATTGCTAATGTACTTGCTCCTTCTCCCTGGGATCCTATCTTTGTTTGAACATGAACAACATTATAATTTCCAAATTTTCCTATATAAAATTTGGAACTATCTATATTATATTGAAGTATCTCTGTCTGCCCATCCAGTGGCTTAAGTACTTCATTAACTTTATTTTTTTCAATTTCTGCAGATGTAACTAACGATATTTTTATCTGACTTTCAAGATTTTTTTTAAAGTAATTGTCTATAGTTTTTATAGTAAACACCTCCTTATTTTTAAGTATACCATTTTTTTACATTTTTTTCTACATTATTTGTATATTACATTTCATCTAGTATTTTTATGTTTCATATATATTCTTTTGTGAATTTTGTTGTAAACTTTAAAATATGCATAGAATAGCCAAAAAAGGCTGGTAATTTTTCTAATATTATTATATAATACACATAAATTAATACTCCTCCCACCCATAGATATGCTCGAAAGGAGGTGAAAAGAGTAATGGCTGGGAGTATAGAAAAAAGAGGTAAAAATAGTTACAGACTAATAGTATCTGAAGGATACGACTTACATGGAAAACCATTAATACATAGAAAAACAGTACACGGAACAAAAAAAGAAGCTGAAGTAGAACTTGCTAAATTTGTTACAGAAGTACAAAATGGTTTAGTTATAGATGGTAAAGCCTTGATATTTTCTGAATTCGTTGAAATATGGAAAAGAGATTATGGTTCAAAAGAACTAGCTCCATCAACATATAAGCGATATTGCAGAATGTTAGAAACAAGACTTCTACCCTACTTCGGACGTTTTTACATTAACAAAATTAAACCAACTGACATTATGAAATTCTATGATTTACTCGAAAAAGATACTCAATTAGTTAGAAAACAAGGCAATAATGGTGAAAAAACTAAGAAACCTTTATCTGGTAAAACTATTTTAGAACATCACAGATTATTAAGAGCAATGTTACACAAAGCAGTTTATTGGCAATTAATAGTTACAAATCCTGCTGAGCGTGTACAACCACCTAAAGCAAGAAAACCAAAAAGAAAGTCTTATGATGATGAGCAAACTAAAATCTTGTTAGAAAATTTAGAGCAATTATCTATAGAAGATACAAAATATAAAGTTGCAATCATCTTAACAGTTTTTACTGGTGTTCGTTTAGGTGAATTGATGGGACTTGAATGGCAAGACATTGATTTTAAAAATGGAATAATCTGTATAAATCGTTCTAGTCAGTATTTATCTGATTTAGGAGTTTTCACAAAAGTACCTAAAACAGAAAGTTCTATAAGAGAGATTGCAATACCCGAATTTATCGTTTCTCTGCTTGAAGAATATAAGTTATGGTATAACGATCAAAAATCGTTTTACAGCGAATTATGGACCGATTCTGATAGGTTATTTGTACAAGTTGATGGCAAGCCTATGCATCCATCAACAATCAGTAAATGGTTTGTAAAATATGTTGCACAAATTGGCTTACCTGTAATTAATTTTCACGGATTAAGACACACTAATGCAAGTTTACTAGTTGCACAAAATATTGATATAGCAGTTATTTCTGCAAGATTAGGTCATGCACAAATAAGTACAACACTTGACTTTTATGTGCATCCACTACTATCTCATAACAGAAAGGCTGGATATGCACTAGAAAACTTACTATTACCAACAAGGTCTTAATTTAAACTTTTTTCTAATTTTCACATAAGGCTAAAAGCCGTTACAGTTTTCACGATATAAAAATAAAAGGCAACTAAATATATTTTTAGATTTCCCATTGACTTTTATTATTTTAAAAAATTTAGATAAAATTTTAATGATTTTTTATTAGAATTTAAGTAGTTTGAGGAGATTATCTTTCCCAACTTTTTCCCAAATCGACATAATAATGCTTAAATTTAGCGTTATTGTAAACTAGTGCAATGGTAATAATTGGGATAAAAATACCCGAAAAAAGTATTTACGAAGTAAAACTTTTTTCGGAAAAGGAGCAGTAGCGACAAGGCTTTGGCTGCTTTTTGGAATAAAAAAACAGCTAGCCTTTCTGGCTAACTGCGACGTGGTTGCGGGGGTAAGACTCGAACTTACGACCTTCGGGTTATGAGCGTACTCTTGCTTATTTTGCCATTTACTTTGAATTATTTTAAAATTGTGTTAAGTGTTACAGCTGTAAGCATTAAGTTGCTTTGTTTTAGTATAAATTATTTTGTAATATTAGCCCTTATTTACCATTTTTGAGATTTTCGCCGTTTTTTCGCCGTTAAAAATTATGGAAGTTTATGGATACATGATGTATACATTTTGGATACAGAAAAAGCAGGGGCTACCTGCTTTTAGATTATTTCAAATAATGTTCTATCATTTTGATATATTGATCTTGTGCATTTAAACATGTATCAACTAAAAATCCTTTTTCATTTTTGTATTCTTTCAAACCTCTATAATAAAATAATTTATCTGCATCTTGTATAATAAATGGAACAATATTGTTTTTTAAACATTCCCTAAACATAATAATTCTTCCTATTCTGCCATTACCATCTTGAAATGGATGGATGCTTTCAAATCTATAATGAAATTCAATTATTTCATTTATAGTAATTTGTTTAAGTGAATTATACCAATCAATTAATTTTGACATTCCTTTTTCAACATTATTAGGTGATGTTGTCTTAATACCACTTCCTATTGTATTAGCTCTTTGTTTATATTCTCCAACATTAAACCATTCCACTCTACTATCTGAAGTACCATCTTTTAAAATCTTATGAAATTCTTTTATCAGCTTTTCTGTTAGTTTTTTATCTGCTACATCTAACATATAATCAACTAATTTAAAGTGATTAGCTGTTTCTAATATATCATCTACTTTTGCAATTGTATTCCCTTCAAATAAAATAGTATTTGTTTCAAAAATATATCTTGTTTGATCTTCCGTTAATGTACTTCCTTCAATGTGATTTGTATTATATGCAAACGAAACCTGAGTTCGATGATATAAATTTCCTTTTAATTTCATTTCTTTTTGTTCTCTAAGTATATCTAATACATTTATTTTTGAAATATCAAATTTATCTTCTTGATCATTTAATAATTCATCAATTGATATTTCAAACAATTCCGCTAATCTTTTTAAAGACTCAATATTTGGTTCTAAAGCACCTGACTCATATTTTGAAACTGTCGCTGGACTTACATCTAGTATATTAGCAATTTCATTTTGAGTCATTTTTTTATTTTCTCTATATAATTTAATTTTATCTCCTAACATAATAAAAACTCTCCTTTTTAGATTATAATATTATTATATCATATTTTTTCCAAAAAAGAAAGTTTTTATTAAAATAATTACGACTTGCTTCCAAAAAAGATTTTAGTTGTATTAATCTATTATAAAAATAATTATCTCATGCCATAACTTCAGAAAAAACGTCTTCCATATTTATTTAGCTTTTAATCATCTTGTTTAAACAATATTCTTATTCTTTTAATAATAATCAAAGAAAAAGCTATATTTAATTTCATAATTCACCTCTTATATTTTGTTATAAACCATATGTTCTAAATATTCTTTAGTAACCTTAATAAAATGCTCTTTTAGTTTTTGATCATCTATATCTCCAAAACTGTTTGTTACTTCATCCGGAATGCCTTCAATAATACTTAAATTATTTATATTATTTATATTTATAGTCCTTGTTCTTCCATATATAGATGTAATAAATTTTACTCCACTATAATCTATATTCTCAAATTCATACACTCTATTAGTACCATTGAAATATCCAGAAATCATTTTCCTCCACTTTTTAACATTCGAAAAACCAGCTATTATTCTTTCTTCTTTACCATATCCCATAGTATCTGTATCAGCTTTGTCATTTAAAACATTATTTCTTGTGTATATGATTTTCATCAATCCATCATTATCTAATAATTTTTTTACAAAAACTTGAGAGCAAATATTTCCCGTGGTAGTGTATAAGTTCAATTCTTCATTTATAAATTTTTTAAAATAGTCTGTAGTTATAGTTTTTATTCCATATTGTCCAATATTTTGAAATATAATAATACCTTTACATGTATCATCATCCTTTGGCACAGCAAAAAACACCCTAAAATGTATAGTCTCAGCATGTTCTTTTTTTCTAGTGTATAAAATCTTATTGTTTTTTGTATTTACAATATTAGCTTCAATTCCATATCCTCCAGAATTGATATCAATATATGTATATCTGAATTTTTCATTTTCTTCTATATTAATGTTTTCCGTCTCTACTTTAAACATTTTTTGTTCAGAATCGTTTAAAACAAATTTCCTACTATATTTTTGGCAAAAATCTTTTAATAATTCAAAGAAATCATCATATTCCTTTTTTTCACCCTTAATTTTTTTATTTAAATTTACTATATTTACAGTATTATTTTTACCAGGATTTTTTTCCCTTATCCATATACTGCGTGCTGTTAAACTTAAATTATTCATTATTGCCCCCAATTTTTACTTTATCTATGCTAATTCTTTAGCCTTCTCATTTATGCTTTCTATATCTTTCCTTATTTCCATAAATGTACTATATTTATCTTCAAATAGTTCTTCAACTTCCCCTACAGCTCTAAATGGATCTTCTGTTAATGCAATCATATCAATTGTTCCATTCTTTATAACATAATCAATTATGTTTTTGATATATTAAAAGTGGACCAAAAAATTACGATTTTGTAATTGAAAAATGGTCCACTTTTAAAATTCTCCAAATATATGATTTAATATATTTGGGGGTTGAAGGAGATGAAAAATTTATTGGATAAAGCTGCAATAATAAAATTAAAATTAGAAGGATTATCAAATAGAGCAGTTAGCAGAGCTTTAGGCATAGATAAAAAAACTGTTAATAAATATTGGAATCAATATAAAGAGAACATTTTAAAATTAGATGAAACAAATGACGCAAAAGAAATTAAGCAAATACAAGAAAATATAACTTCTGTTCCTAAATATAATTCAGAAAATAGAGTTAGAAGAAAAGTAACTCCTGAATTTTTAAATGCATTAGAAAAAATTTTAAAAGATGAAGAAAAAAAGGTTAAAGTTCTTGGAACAAATAAACAAGCTTTAACAAAACAACAAATTTATGAATTGCTAAAAAAGCAAGGTTTTCCATTAAGCTATTCAACAGTCGTTTTAGAAATGAAGAGAATAAAAAGCTCTGGAAATGAATGTTTTATCAGACAAGATTACGATTTTGGAGATAGATTAGAATATGACTTCGGCGAAGTAAAACTAATAGCTCAAAGAAAATGGAATAAAAAAGTGATTAAGATATGCTAAATTTCCAATAAAAAAATACATAAGTGATTCAAGTCCTTTCGTATAATTTTGTTTTTTTGATAATTCAATTATACTACTTGAATCACTTTTTTCTATATTTTTTGTTTCACATCAATTGTAACACTACAAATTCATTGTTGTTTTTACTTCAAATAATAAAACATTTTTCATTTTATATCTTATTGAGATGTTTTTTGAGTACGGCCACGAAAAAAACTAAAAATGTAAATTTGCTAAATCTATTATTGTTTCCATCATTTCATTTGTTACTTTATCTAAGTTTTCCTTTTCAGGCGTTTTTGATTTATATTGACTATAATCTAAAGTTTTACCATATCTTACAATTATCTTTGAAAATGGCTTTTTAGTTACTTCTACTCCCACTGGTACTATTGGATTTCCTGTTCTTAATGCCATAAATGCTGCTCCATTTTTAACTTTTACACCCTTTTCTAGTCCTTTTGTTGTTCCTTCTGGAAATATTCCTAAACCTTCTTTACTATTTAAAACTTTCAAAGATTTTTTCATCGCATCCACATCCTGTTTTCCTCTTTTTACAGGAATAACATCAAATAATTCTCCCAAACGTGCTAAAAACGGATTATTAAATAACTCTATCTTTCCCATAAAGCTTACTTTTCTAGGGCAATAAACTACTACAACTGGTACTTTCATAAAATCTATATGATTACCACATAATATAAAAGCTCCTTCTTTTGGTACATTTTCTGTTCCTTCTATTTTTACACGATAAAATATCTTATAAAAGCTTCTTAAAAATCCCCATACTATTCTTCTTTGTAATTTTGTCCATATTGAATCTTCTT